>JAABUK010000981.1_pt1 | contig 56851 bp, 83 predicted proteins | sample 5559141 | NCBI WGS metagenome assembly JAABUK01 (sample SAMN10711869, study PRJNA513367) | rock metagenome | isolation source: Antarctica rocks | place: Antarctica: Victoria Land, Pudding Butte nord | collected 2016-01-03 | reverse complement strand
GCAGCCAAAACTGTACCTCATTCTTCATCAAAGTCAGAATCTTGACAGCCTGCTCCCACTGTTGCATCTTGCCATATACGTCAATCAGGGTGTTGTATGTCACCACATTGGCGGTGCAGCCGTCCTGCCGCATCTGATGGTAGGTCTCCAGGGCCAGTTGACACTTGCCACACTTGATGCATACATTCATGAGGGCTGTGTAGGTGTGGACATTGCGCTCCACACCACGTTCACGCATTTCCTGAGCCAGCTCCATAGCTCGGTCAACTGCCTGCTGGTATATGCACATTGAGATCATGGCTGTGTAGGTGTATACATCGCACAGGGAGTGCAGTGGGTGTCCTGCTTCCAGCTTTCTTAGCCAATCAAACAGTTCTGCCGCCCTATTGGTGAGACCTGCTTTGCTAAGATCCTTCAGCAAGGATGCTGTGGCTCTGCTGTCGAAATGGAACAGGGCCTGGTAGGCAGAGTCTGGGATAGGCTGTGATCTGTTCAGGCCTTGCAGAAACTGCACCAACTCCTCGACCGTCATTCCTTGGTTGCCAGCATCGACGTTGACGTGCTCTGGAGCTGGGCTGTTTGACCATGATTTGCGAAAGCTTCGGCCACCGCGCTGACCGTAGTCGCTACCTCCTCGAGCACGACCCCGACCTCTGCCTTGGCTGTTGCTTCTGTTTCTGCCAAACCAGGGAACTCGGAAGCCTGTGCTGTCCTGGATTGCCTGGCCTCCCCAGCCGACTGGGCTGGTGCCAGGCAATGGGAAGGTGTGCTGTGGCTGAAAAGGCTGCTGAAACGGTTGCTGAGGCTTGGTCACCTTGGCAACAGGTTGTTGCTGTCGCTGTGCAGGTGGGGCTGTTGGTGACGGACTGCCAACGGTCACGGAGGAGTCACTGTGGCTGCCGCTACCACTTGGATCAGAATGTAGCTGTTGTTGCGGACCGATCACGCTGCCGCTTTCGTACATACGCAAGCCGTTTATGTGTGCAGACAGATTGTAAACATCTGCCACCTTGTCGGACGTGGCCGGTAGTTGAGAGACAGGCAGAGGCAGATTGGATGCCCATGCTGCAGTCATCGAGACTGTGCTCTAGATCCGAAACTTCAATGTCTTCCTGCAGGAACGTGCTCAGGTGATGGACACTGCTTCAGCCCCTTAACAAAATAGGTTACTTCCGACAAAGTCCTGTGCAATGCATAACGCGAGGCTACGGCAATCAAGATCCCGTTTGCAACTACGCAATGAATACATCCAAAACAATCGCTAGCGCACGCCCGTTTCTTGCGAGTGTCGTCATAAGTAACCGATCAATACCTTACACGGCAAAGCAGGGGGCGCCAATGTCACAGCCGGCCATTACCACCGACATCCTGACCCACAGCGCCATCGCTGACGAGCTGTGGCGTGATCTGCCTCAGCCTGCTCGCTGAGGCGCAGCGCTTGGGGACTTCAGCACTGCACTGCATTCTCGTCCACAGGGCTTGTGTCGACGCAGTACTTTGTGCAGTAGCTTGCAGGATTAGTAATTTAGTTGGGATACATTCAGAACCCTCGTTCAATAGGACGCTGGCTCGAAAGCCCTCGGATGATCAGCAGGTGAGCAGTCCGACCCCTCTGAATCTCCTCTGATTTGTCGATACTGCCTATACTGGCCATTGGCATTGTCTCGAGCCCGCGCCAGACCGGTGATCACTGTGCTGCTGAGGCACACAAGTTTGAAACGGGTCCAGCTCAAGGGTGACATCTGACCTCTTGCTGAAAGCCGTTGGCAAGGCTATCAGCAGCTTCAGCTGATTGGGCGGAATGTTGACAGTCAAGCTCTGTCTGCTTTAAGAACATGACAGATCTTGCCTCAGACGTTGAGCTAGAGCCTCCCCACCTTGACGACTCAGACGACGATTTCCAGTATGAAGAGGTTGAAGTTGTAAGGTGTGACCTTGTGCAATGACGAGCACGTCTGCAGGGACTCTTCAAAATACATGGCCTCACAAGATCATGCTTGTATGTAGCGTGGGCGATGACAACTTGATAGGAGAGGACCTTGACTCTGCTCTGCGCAGCTTGCAAAATCTTACTGCCAAGGTATTTTTTCTCCAGCATGTCTAATCTTCTGAGCTGCATTAGCCTGAAATCGGACAACTGCTCAATACTTTCTGTCCTTCGCACTGCTACCTGGCTGCTGACTCGAGATGTGTGTACCTGTGGCAGCCAGATCAGTGGCCAGCAGTACACGATGTGGAGCCACAAATTGGACAGGTCACACAGCGACCTGAAGTCGTTGATGACTTCATTCGCAACTTCCTGGTCAAGATGGGTTTGTCAAAGACACTGGAAATGTTTGAGACAGAATGGTATACTGGCCTGTCTTTTGCCAACATCTGATCTCTCCCATTCTGCAATTTGTACAGTTATACGTGTGCATTCTTGCTTCACCACCACCTCACAGCCTGAGTATGTTGCACCCCTGAGTACTTACTATCTTATCGACCTTGCCCTGCAGTATGACTGCTACATGCTCATTTAGACCGTATGGCAGCAGCGTGGTCATTGCAGACACAACAGTATTGCTGGCTTCGTAACAAAATTTGGCCATGTGTACGACCACAGACTTGCTTTACAATTGCCGCCTCCAAGAACCATTTTGTGCTCAGGTATGAGATGAAGGCAACAGGCCGAGCAGACCTGGCTGCAAATGAGAAGGTGTTGGACCTATACACCTCTAACCTGCAGCTGGAGGACCAGCTGCATGGTGTGCGCAAGGAAGTGGAAGATGCCAAGAGCCTTGCTGAAAAGGTACCCAGGAACAGCGTTTTGTTTCATTGATGCAATGTGCACAGCCTCACAAGATGTTGATGTTGATGTTATGACATCACGTGTGTCTTGTGTGAGCCTCTCGCGGGCCTCTGAAAGGCGCGTCTGCAAAAGGGTCTGTCCACATACATTGGACATTGCTGCTTGGCACTGTGTGCACAGGCTTGTCCATCATTAGGTCAGTTGCAACATGTTGCACAAAACTCAGGACCTGTGAGATGCTTGTAGCGGCACAGTACAGCATTTGAGCATCACTACATACTTTGAGCATGCAGACTGCCTGACCATGGCAGAGATCAAACAGCTTTGCGCTTTGTCCGGTTTGCTGCAGTGCTAAACGCTTGCATTCTTGAAAGCTCTCAAGAGTTGATCCTGCAGGATTTGTGCTCAGAACTGCTACGCGCTGTCCCGCAAAGGATTGCCCACAACCACCAACTCCCTCCACAACATCTTGTCCAGATTGCTGGGCATACCCTGTTACACCCTGCTTTGACTGCCCTGATCATTGCACACTACACATGCAACTTGTAACAGCACTTGCATAGGTGACGTTGACTGCAGAAACGCCCAAAACAGCCTTTTTGCAAAAGCACAAATGGCCTGACACGTGCCTAGCTAATGCAGGCACATGAGTAAATCTCACCGCCGCCATTCTGCTGTGCGTCTGAATGTCATGGGTGCACTAGTAGTACAGCCCTCAGGGTCAGTGCTAAGGCACAAAGGAGCTAATTGCCACTTCAACAGCATTTCATCACCCACTATCCATGCATCAGTACACATGCATACAGTGAGGAGCATGTCTCTGAGTTACGTTATGTTAGCTGGGCATGATCTGCAGCCAGACAGTATGTGTGCTGCGCATACGGCTGTGCTACACAGAGATGGCATTGGCAGCTTCAAGTCACATGCAGACATTCACATCTTATTGCAGCCAACTACGCTGGCCACAGAACAGCACTTTGCACAGTGAGCACTGTCTGCTGGAGTCTGTCCGGCCTCCCTGCAGGGTCCCAGCTGGCGCTGCACATCTGCTGCAGGTCCCACTCACCACCCAGAGTCACGCACTGATGCTGGACAGATTCAAGTGTAATCCTCAATCTGTTCATGCATGCAGGCGTCTGCAACCTGGGACAAGTTCCGGAAGGAGCGTGACTTCCACCGCATGCATCACAAGCGAGTGGCCCAGGAGAAGAACAAGCTCATCCATGATATGCAGATCCTGAAGAAGCACTACTCCATGGTGAGCTTGACTCACCATCATTGCTGCCATGCTGACTGCATACTGAAAGTTACTCAGGACTGTATGGATCTGACTCTTGGGGAAGACATGTGTTTTGGGTATGAATGAGAGAATGAGTCTGCAGAGATACGGAACATGCCACGAGTTCGGTGTGAGCTGACAGCATCTCTAGCAAGACTGGAATACGGTGTACATCCATCACCATAGTGATTGTGACAAGCACAGCTGGCGCTGACTGCATTTTTGGCTGCAGTGCAGTGTGGATATGCATGACAGACATGGTGCACACAATTTGGAGCTGTGTTACGTGGCAGTGCAAAAATACTGAAGTCTGGTCATTGGTGGTGTATATGTTGTGTTGGATTGCCTCTCACAAGCTCTCAAGGACAAGGACAAAGAAATGATTGCTAGCCACGCACTCTGCCTGTCTACTTCTTGTGCATGCATCCAGCTGAGGCCACTTGTTGACCATACCCATGCATGCTGACCAATTCAGGACTGAGGCAATGATGCCATGCATCTGATGTCAGCTTGCCAGCTTGTACCTCTGCAGCATGAGGTCCATATGGGAGAAGCGATAATAGTATCATAATGCACACATTACGGTTTGGGTCTCAGGGTCAATCCCTGCAGGTCATAGAGGTCAAACCCTCAACCCTGAATAATCTCGCTTTGTGTGACACTGTATCATCCCTGCTGCAACACAAGTGCTGTGCGATCCCCAATGATGACATGTACCACAATGGTGCACTGATGTTGTGTCGTAAGCATGCAGTATGAGCCGACGATAGAGGAGCTGAGGCACAAGTATGAGGTGGCCATGAAGGAGAAGATGTTGGTGCGCCTGGAGAAGGAGCGCCTCCAGGCCCGCACGGAAGCCCTTGAGGCCCAGGTGCGTCCCCCCTCCTTTCCCTCCCCCCCCCCCTACATATGCCCCTTTCCTTCACTCACATTATATACCAAAGGACAATCTATGCGTTTCATCTTGACAATAATGGAAACTGTAACAATCACTCACTTGATAAGGATAATACTGTTTTGTTGTGACTTTACTGTTTGCTTGATCCTGGAGAAAAGTCCACATTGTCCAGGAAGTGCCTGCAAGCATGCATGCAACCCCCCTTCACAACAGTTGCACCGTCACAGCTGCATGCAAGCTGCCATCTATCCTTGTATCCTCCTGTCTGTCTGGCTGTCCGTACATCTGTCCACCTTTGCTTCACTTACTGTGTTTCTCAGCAAGTGACACCAGAATATGGGGCTGGCCTCTGCAGGTGAAGGTTCTGGAGGGGGCCCAGCCCAGCACCACCATGAAGAGCCAGGCAGGCCTGGGTGGGGGTAGCCTCGCAGCCACCCAGCAGAGGGGGCCCGCCACCCCGGGCAGCCCCAATCAGCAGACCATGAAGGGCTTCAACAAGTCTGGCAAGGGCATGACTGCCAGACCAATGGGAGCCACGCTGCCTGTGAGCCTGCTGTTGCATGTTGTTTACTCAGGACTACACTTGTCCAACTACTACTGCAGTGCAAACCTGCTGTTCTACACTCTGACAAACCTGAGCACTAGTCACACAAACGCACCCAGACCTGACAAGTGCACCCAGGCCAGACTGGGGTAGCAGAGGGTTCATGCCTCTGAGTTTGAACCATTGCTGAAGGCTGCACCTCTATGGTCTTGGAGTACACCCCCAATTCGCCCTAAATCCGTCAGCAACCTTGCCCTGGACGTGCCGCAAAGTTGTGCCCGGTGGATCCCTGCTTGGAGCTTCAAGGTCTGAGTGTATGTGTGAATGTGAGTGTGTGTGTGTGTGCAGGGCGGGGTGCGCAGCAACCCGGTGGCTGGGCTAAGCTTCCCCCCTGTGGATGTGAAGGCGCTGAACCTGGCCAAAACCTTCAAGGGCCACCTCATGTCTGTCAGCAGCCTGGCCATGCACCCCACCAAGCCCATTGTGGTATGCCCCCCCACCCCTAGCCCCCCCGACCAAGAGCTCCTGTCGTGTATGTGGTTGTCTATGGACATGTATATGGGTACACATGTATGTATACATGTATGTACATGTGTATATGTGTGTATATGCATAGCTATAGCTATGGCTATAGCAATATGTATGAAGGGCATGTCTGGACTGCTGTGTGGGCGAGCTTTGTCTGCTTCCAGTGTGACCCATCATTGCTTTGCTCATCACCACTGTGCATCAACCTGCGCCTGTGCTATGGATCCAACTTAGCTCCCATTGACAGTCTTGGAGTTGTGTCTAAAGGCTGGCCCTAATGTGCGAAGTTGAAGCTCAAAAAGTTGACATGCACTGGTCTGGCTGTCAAAGATGACGTGGCTTGACTGTCATGCTTTGACTGACATGCTTTGACTGACATGCTTTGACTGACATGCTTTGACTGTCATGCTTTGACTGACATGCTTTGACTGTCATGCTTTGACTGACGTGCTTTGACTGATATGCTTTGACTGTCATGCTTTGACTGTCACGCTTTGACTAACATGCTTTGACAGTCTTGCTTTGACTGACATGCTTTGACTGTCATGCTTTGACTGACATGCTTTGACTGTCATGCTTTTCTTGCAGGTGACTGGAAGTGATGACAAGACCTGGAAGATGTGGCACCTGCCCAGAGGGGACCTCATCATGAGTGGGGAGGGTCACACTGACTGGGTGGCAGGGGTCAGCTTTCACCCCAAGGTAAGACCCCCTTGTGTTACCACCCATTCCTGAGGCAAGACCCCTTCTGTAGCTTTTTTCTCTTGGTGTACTGTAACACTCTGCCAGGCAGAGTCTGTCATGTGGATGCTGACAGCTCTGCCTCTAGCTTGATCGCATTCATATAAATCACTGATTACATGTAGCTGCTCTTGGAGCCCAAGTGCATGGACTTTTAACAATGTCCTGCATTGCTTGACTTGTTTGCCTTGGTCTGCTGATAGTGGGCAAGGTTGACACAACCACAGCCTGCACCACAACCAATTCCACACCTGCCGACGCCATTATGCTCACACTCCCTTCACTAGCAAGTGTCAAAACCCAAACATCTGCCCACATTTTGTATAGCACCTAGTCAGCAGAGACGCACAGACTGCAGTGGGTTTGTCAAGCTTGACTGTCATCCCTTTGTGTTGCAGGGCAGTCACTTGGCATCTGCTTCTGGTGACTCATCCGTCAAGCTGTGGAGCTTTGAGCAGCAGCGCTGTGTGGCCACCTACACAGACCATACCCAGGCGGTGTGGGGGGTGGCCTTCCACGACCTGGGGGACTTTGTGGCCAGCTGCAGCTTGGACCACAGCGCTCGCTTGTGGGACATCACAACCTCCAAGTGCAGGCAGAGCCTCAGGTGCAGCTTCCACGCTGCAATGTGCTTAGTAAGGGATAGTAATAGATGGAGGTTTAGTCAGATGCTTGACAGGACGAAGTACAGGAGGAGTCATTTGATCAGCTGCAGAAGAGAAGCGATGCATGTGTACTGCAAGAGAGTACTTGCAGCATAGGTCTGTCACAACTTTCTGGTGACTGTTGTGACACAAAGACACATCACTCATGCACTGTCTGAGTATGATGCAACTCTATGAATGGTCAATGCCAAACTTCCCACTGGCTCTTCAAGTCAGTGAGTGCAATGCTTTACAGCAAATGCTGCAAGATCTTGGGAGCTAGATGAAAGTCTCTGCACTGATCTTGCAGCTGCCAGCACTCCTCAAAGGGCTGTCTTCACCTTGCCCCTGTGTCAGCAAAGCTAGACAGAGATATGACCTGATGTCACCACTCATCAACCTTTGGATTCTCCATCAGTTGTGACTGCCTGACTGCAGCACTCGATAATGAGTAAAATGAAGCTGTGTGACCACATCACTGCAGGAGGCATGCAGAGTCATTGAAGGAGATGTACTAGCAGACCTTAAGCTGCAATCTCACTCTACATGTCATCTTATGTCATCCCCCAACAAGCCTTTGACAGGAACCAACACTGACAACCTGACAGAGTTGCTGCAGGGGCCATGTGGTTGATATCTACCTGCTGACCTTCAGCTGCAGTCTCAGCAACACAAGACCTGGCATCATGACTCATCAAAACCCCATCACAAATTCCTTGAAAGTACTGATAGTCTGACTGTGTCATTGCAGGGTTTGTGTGGATTCAGTGCATGAGGTGTGCGTCAGCCCTTCAGCAGCGCATCATCAGCGCATGATCTGGCATCATCACTCATCAAAGCCGTATCACAAAGTCACCGACAGTTCTGATAGTCTGACTATGACGTTGCAGGGGCCATGTGGACTCAGTGAATGAGGTGTGCTGGCAGCCCTTCAGCAGCAGCCTCTGCACTGCCTCCTCTGACAAGACAGTCTCCATCTGGGATGCTCGGACTGGCCTCTGCACTCAGACCTTCTACGGCCACCACAACAGTGTCAACTGTGTGGCTTTCAACTGCCAGGTACCTCCCATGCCAAACATAGTGCCTTGTGTATGAATTGTTGCCAGGACAATGTTGACTGTGTGGCATTCAGCTGTGTGGCTCTCAGCTGTGCATATGTTGAATGCGATAATCTCGACTGAGATTATGATCTCAGATCACGATCTTCCAGGTCAAAGCTGGTGCTTCATGTGTGCAGGTCTGTTTGAAAGTTGTACTGTTTGGACAGCAGGCGTTGAACACGTCCATGCAGCTGTCATAGTTGGTGGTTGTATTTTCTGTCGTCTCCAGTGTGTGTGGATGCACAAAATGCAGCCAAAAATTCCTTTTTTGTTGGGCATGTGGATCAAAGGGGCAGCTGGAGGCCTTTGCCTTGGGTGTTGTTGCACTGCAGCAAAATGTGCCCACTTGCAGTGCTGCAATGCCAGGCAGTTAATGACACCTGTTCACCTCACAGCCATGTCATAGCAAGCACAGCTCTACCACACAGCATCACTTCATATGCTGGTTCATATGGGAAACAGAGATGACATGCACTGACAAGCCTAAATCAGGTTTACACTGTCACACACGTCCTGAAGCACGGTGGTACGTGCAGGGAACCATGGTAGCCTCTACAGATGCAGATGGCATTGCAAAGCTGTGGGATGTCAGGATGGTTGCAGAGGTGAGAAGCATAGCAGCAGGAGAACACCCCCTCAACAAGTGTAGCTTTGACCGCAGCTCGGAAGTCTTGGCTGTGGCCAGTGACAATGGCAAGGTCCTGTGTTACAGCACCTCCAGTGGCGAGCTGCTGCAGCAGCTGCACGGGCATGAAGATGCTGTGCAAGCAGTTATGTTTGATCCTCGTGGAGAGTTCATGGTGTCTGCAGCCTCAGACAGTACATTTAGGCTTTGGAGCTGAGGCTCTATGCCACCCCTTGACACATGCTGTATCGTAAATAGAACATGCCTGCATGGTAGCGGCCACCTCTGCTCTGTGCAACTGTTGCACTCAGGTTTCACTATACCGTACATTGTGTATTGTAGATTCGACCATATTTGTACAATGTCAGACCTGTGATGAACCGTCTCTCGTGTGCAAAGGATGACTCTACACCAGCAGCTGCCGACAAAGCTGACATGAGTGTGCAGCATCTTGTGTGGAAAACTGTTGAGCTGCCCAATGGGTAGGTCTCTGTACAGCCTTTCTGTGCTAGCCAGCAGCATTCAGCAGCATGTCTGCACTTGCTTTCACTGGAGATATCGGAAGCTTGACGGAAGCGGCACCTTTGGATGCATCATATGAGTGGTAGTTTAGGAATGAGCAGGTTCCCAAGTAGCAGATCAAGAGGTGCTGCAGGCATGGCACAATATGGCAAATGTTACTAGGTGGGCTGCCAAACATCTGCAAGTGAGGATTTTGCAGGCTGTTGCTGCACTATCTTTGCTAGTGTTGCTAAAGTAAGTGAGCCCACGGTGATGCCACTCATGTACAAGCTTTAAGGACTTTCATGTACTTAGATGAATTATAATCGTTTGATGCCGTGCAAATTTTGTGTTTGTTCTGTCCCGAAATCACACTGAGTAAACTAGGTATATGTGTGTGAATAATAGCAATCTGGAGTCAGCAACCTTGGATGAGAAAATGCTTATTGCAAAAATTTACTAAAGGTGCCAATGTACCATTAGGCATGGAAGACCTCTAAAATAGAATTGTCCTTTAATGGATACAACAGATTGTCCAGTCAGCAACCTTGAGTACAAATAAGTATAGCCCATCTGAAGAACTACTGAAATTGCCAATGTATCATCATGCATGAAAGACCCGTAGATTAGAAATGTGACTATATGGCTACAAGCGGGTAGAAGCAAGGTCAATCTAGCATCTCCAGACGTGTCCAGGGTCCTTTGCCCGGCGTGCAGGCTGGGTCCTGGTTGGGCCTCCCTTCTTCTTCACTGTCTTGTCTTGGCCTCTCCTTGTCTGCTTGGGCTCAGCAGGTGCAACTTCACACTCACTCTGCACTACACTCAACCTTCCAGAAGTTGCTTCCCTCTGCTTTGCCACAGACTGCTCAGCAGGTGTGGGAGCTGCAGCCTTGGTGCTGCGCGCTGTGGATCTCAATGTAGCAGGTCTCTGAACAGCTGGGACAGGTGCAGCTGGCCCTGCCTTGGATTGTCCTGCTCTGGTAGCCCTGGAAGTGCCCTGCACAGCTGCCCTGCCAGCATTGGGCTGTGCTACTGTGGGTCTGACACCACCAGGTTGAGCAGCGGTCCTATTGCTGCCTCCAGTCTTGGCTGTGCTCATCAAGCGAGCAGCTGCAGCATTGCTGCCAGCGCGCCTCATCGCTCGCACACTGCTGGGCTCTACAGCAGGGCTGCCTGCAACTGCTCTGACACGGCTAGGGGAGGGCTGGCTGCTGCCAGTGGCCCTGTGGGGGCTGGCTGTGGTGAGCCTCTTGCTGTGTGGACTCATGTCCTCTGTGGGGCATGAGTGCAAAGCAGTGCAGCGGCTGAAGCAGGGGCTCCAGGCTGGTCTGTCAGCAATGCTATTGGTGGAGATGCTTGACCTCCTGCTGGCCTGACCTGAGCCTACTGCAGAGCTAGGCACAGTCCTGGTTCTGCCATTGCTAGCAGCCACGGAGCGTGCAGAGGGGCCACGTGCCTGAAGTGGCTGTTGCACGGGGGTCGACTGCAGTGGCACTAATGCTGCAGAGGAGGTGGTGGCCTCAGGCAAGGAGAAGCTGGGACTGAATCCCTGGTCAGGAGCTGATACCACACCGTGCACTGAGACTGCGGGCTCTGCAAAGGGGGCTGTGGGGGTGTGACCAGATACCTTGGCTCCCAATAGACTGCCCCTGGGGCTGCTGCCAATTGCTCTGGGCAGTGAAGGAGTTGAACGGCTGCTCACAAGTCTCTGGAATGAAGCAATAGGGGAGAGAACTGGGATGCCAACTGCCCGAGGAGTTGAAGGGCTGCTCGCAAATCTCTGGAATGAAGCAGTAGGGGAGAGACCTGGGATGCCAACTGCTCTGGGAGCTGCATCTGAGGGAAGGGCCATGGAGAAGCGGCCCATTGCCCTCGGCCTGTTGCCAAGTGCGCTTGTGGGGGACAACAGGTCCAATGCAAGGGGGGTGCCAGGGGAGGCTTCAGACCCACAGTTTGTTCTGGTGCTGGAGGCAAACTCACTGCCTGTGAACACCACCCTGGGGGGGCTGGTCCGAGGCCTGGGGCACGGTGAGGGGGAGCCCAGTACTGACTTGCACTGCAGGAGGGCAGACAAGCGGCGCCCAGCAGCTGATGTGGGGGGTGTGGCCTTGCCTGGTGTCTGGGCTGAGGCTGCCATGCCAGGGGTCACCCTTGCCTGCACCCACATGGACCACCGCCTCAGTATCACAACATCTGAAGAGCAGCTGACTGCTTGGTGAAACTTGATTGACAGGTTGGCAAAGTTCACCATACTCAACCTCAGAAATTTGAACTGAGAAAGTAGCATTGATCAGCCGCATGCAAGGGCTTAACAGGAAGTATTAGCATTGACATAACACCAGCAAGCAGACTTAAAAACACACAACGCAGTGCAATGCTCGGCAAGGACACAACAGGTGGAGAAGAGAGTGACCTGTGGGGTGAGCCTGTTGGTCAGGTTGGCCAGAGCAGGGCGTGGTGACCCATTGACCAGGGGGACAGCCTTAGGGCTCTTAGGGGAGATGCCCATGGTGGTCAACGCCTCTACACCCGGGGTTGCCTTGGGGCTCTCAAAGGGGGTGCGGATGGCAGTTAGCGCCGTCACAATAGTCCTGGGAGTTGGCAACTCGCTTAGGAAAGCAGGGTGGACGGTGGTGACAGAGGAGGGAGAAGGGCTGCTGGAGGTGTTGGCCGCTGCATCAGCATCCAGCTCAGCAGGTGGGGACTCAAACTTCAAGGGTGAGGAGGGGTGCTGGATGGTGGTGGCAGGGGCACCGCTGATGGTGACCTGCAGTGATAGTGCACACTTTGCATCAGACTGTAGTGTTTGCTGCAAGACATCACATCCATGTGGCACAGATGAAAATGCAAGACTTGCAGCACCAAGCATGCACAAGCAGCACACACAGATTGCGTTTGCATGCAATACATAATATCAAGAGCTGCCACACTATGGGTCAGAATCTTTTGAGAGTTGCTTGTAGCATGAATTGGCTTGTAATTGAGTCTAGACACATCAATGACCAGATGCAGTGCCACAAGAGTTTGTGAGAGCACAATAGCCCGGGTCTAAACCTGGTGATTTGCTTTCTGAAAAGCCCTGAAGGAGAACCTAGAGCGTGTATGGGCAGGATTAAGGGGCATGGGAAGGGGGAGGGACAAGAGGGGAGGCAAAGCAGTGGAACAGCAGGGGAACGCGGCAAAAGAGGTACTCAGAAGACATTCAGACTTTCAGCAGTTGCGACAGGGAGCAGACACCCACCATGTTTGCAGGCCCGGCTGGTGTAGCCCGGGTGGTCTGCACAAAGTTGGGGCCCTTAGACAGCTCATGGGTGACTGGGCTGAAAGACTGCCAATCCTGCAGGACAAATGTTGTCAGTTTTGGGAGACCCACCACAATGCCCTACACATCAACTTAAACCAACACAGTGTATCACCACTTGTGCTTAGCATGCAAACATCAAAGAACAAGGCCTGCTGGCTTCATTGCTGTATACTTGATGGCAACATGGGGAGTGAACTTCTTCACAAGGCTTCTGAAATGGTGTGCTTCTGACATTTACTGACATATGACTTGATGCACGGCCACGGCATGGCCTGACAAGCACTGGAAGGTGCAGCATCACCACTCACCTCCATCTGACCCTCAAACACATCTGAGCTGTGAGTGGCCACAGATGAGCAGCTGATGGGTGAGTCAACGCCAGAGAAGTAGGCAACACCAGAAGGGGGTCTTTCTGCAGAGGAGGCCAAGGACATGCCACTGATGCTTGAGCCAAAGGGGGATCTCCCCTGCAGACACAGCACCATCAAAATCAGCGTTCAATGGTGATGCTGCAACGGGAGGACTTTGAAGTGCGGTTGATTGCACAATGCAAAAGCTGCATTGCTTTGGGACCATTATCATCATGAGACAGGCACTCATCCAGCGCGTCGGTGCGAGAAATCTGTATGCAATTGTCAAAACCTGCAGGGTTGCTGCAGGACACCCAACACAGACACCTTTGGGCCTCACCATCACCAAAAGCGGAATTGCAACTTGTTTCCAGCACCAAGAATGTATAAGCAGCACACATACACACCTGTTTATATGCACATGTTGTACATGACATCAAGAGCTGCTGCAGTACTACTTAGGGACTCTCAAGGGTTGCTTGTAGCAAGGCAACAGCCGACGCCTATCCATAGCCACTTGTTGACTATGTAGTCACTAGAATTTGAATGATTGTGTTCTGGCTGCAATGAGGGCTTGGGACAAGGGGGCTGAGGGGGATAGAAAGGGGGGGGAGAGGGCATGGGGATGGGGGGTTCCAGCAGAACCGGGGGATACGTCAGGTAGGGGAAAGACGGTACATAACCAACAGTCTTCAGGCTTTGACATCTGACAAGAAGGAGACACCCACCATGCTTGCAGGTCCGGTTAATGTAGCCCGGGTGGTCTGCACAAAGTTTGGTCCTCTGGACAGCTCATGGGTGATGGGGCTGAAAGATTGCCAATCCTGCAGAACAAATGTTGTCAGTTTGAGACACCCAGGCATATGGTGTTGACATGGCATCTCTATCTGGAGGTCACTGACATTTAGTTTGATACAAATGAATGACATTTGGCAGGGTTGCTGAGGCTCTGCCACGAGCGATCAGACTTGTTGGCTGGCCAAAGCTTGTAACCTTCTTTTTTTCGCCGCTCTGAAGCACAACGAGGCAGGCTCTTGGGTTGTGGTGCTGCATCTCAACTGTAGTGTGGCAGCACAGTCAACCTCATACTCTTCCTGGTGCACAGCATCCTGGTACCATCTCTGCAATAAGACTGTGTAGTGTGAGGCTTGCACAGCCCCACTGGAAAGCACGGACTGCTTTACAATCCATCCAGGACAGGTATCTAACGCACATCAGTGGGGTCAAGTATGCTACACCTAGTGCTATGTTGCTAAAAATCTGGGGTTGTCACCTCCGCCAAAAAGTTTGGTGGCAATGGATTCTTGAAATTCAGAATGAAACAGCTGCTAGTCCTGGTGGGCTACTTTCTCAGACAGCTTTGCTTGACAGTCTTGGTGATGCTTTTCTGTTGGGCGTGGTGCCAAAGAAGTTTCTGGCTTTACTTGAAATCCACTGGGCAGTCCATGTTGCATCATACTGGAATTATCCATATCACGGAGATGGGTGCAATGGTGAAAGCCCTTCGTCAGCATTTTGGGCTGCACTGTCATAGCCAGGGCGGCCCCAACTACTGTGCTGTTGCATACCATCATTTCTGCAGTTCAGACTTGGTTCTCATAAGTTTCCAATCATAGTTGACTGTATGACAAGTTTAACTGATTGAAGACCTGCTCGCCCCAAGCTCATAAGCAAACCTCACAGTGGTTTTGACAACCCCAACTCGTCAACGACTATACCAAGTCTCTTTCAGTCTCTTTCAGCGCCGAATTTTGACTCAGAGATACAAGCAACACCCACAAATGTTGTCACTGAAGGGACCACACTTTCCCAGGAATGCCTCTTCATAGGCCAAAGTGGTGCACATCTCAATGTAGCACAGTCCAAGCCTGACGAAACGCTGCCTGCAGAGTCACACTCCAAGCATGCAAAGTACTTACAGAAATGCGCTAACACAGCTCCAGCATACTTTGTGAAAAACCCCTGGCACCGTTTCACATGTGTACACTTACCAGGGCTTGTTTGCTCACCTTTTGAGGTGCAATGTAAGCCCAACCATGCATGCAGAATGCTGCACTTTCTGGAGAACCTCCCTAAGAAGGAAAGCACATCACTTTCACCATAAACAATGGTGCACAAATAGCTTAATTCTCTGCTGTTATCATTTGCACATTTTCAGACTCCCACTTCCTGACCTCGGATCTTGATGGAGCAGCAAATGAGAGAGCCTGCAGTGCATTTGTGTACGCATTTTGACGGGCCGGTGCATCTGCCACAGCAGCAGCAGCTTGTCTCCTCGGACATCACGGGTCATTATCGTTATCAGCAAAGGCTGCATGCATCTGCAGAGATCTGCTGTGGCAAAATTGCATTGATGGCACGCCCTAGGGCCTGCGGGCATGTACATGGGCACAAAGTAACAGAGAACAAGTGTTGATCTGGGCTTGTCCAACTTGATAGCATACGTTCTCATGGCAAAAGACATGCCTCAGGGCTGTGCTTTCAGTCATGATGCTGTTTACTCCTGGATTGTTGTGTTGCCAATGTTGGTAGTCTGGAACATGCATGTGCTTGGGCATGCGCACAAGCCGAAATGGCATCTGCCAGTTTGTCATACATGAGACCTATGTGACTTGTGTTTGAACATATGGCTGTATTGCAAAGCTGATTACATGCAAATATGCAGATGTCCTGTGCTTGTATCGTTGCTGCTATCCTGATGCCAGCTTGATGGTTAGCTAAGACATCAGTTGCATGAAAACTCATGATTTGTAGGTCCAGGTTGCCAAGCAGCAAATTGTAGCAAATTGCGCTTGCTTCAAGTAACTTGATACAATTGCAAACAGCGTTCTTGAGTTGCCAATCAGTAAACAGAGGGTGACCTGCAAGCGATTGTCATACCAGCGAGCAAAGGAGAGCGCTCCCAGCGACCTTTGCAATCAGATGCGCAAGACTTGGCAAGAATACACAAGCCAATGTACATGCCACTAACCACACAACCATTGCAAAGACTGTTGACATAAGTCAAGCTTGCCATGTGAAGTAGTAGTACTGGCTGTACAGATACTTTGAATGAGCGTAGCTTGAAGCAGGCTCAGCAGTTGAGCTGCATGGAAGCTGATGGCATATGCACATGTGCCTGCCTGATGTGTTTGTTACATCATCTGACTTTGAGGTACTGAGTTCAGATAGATCTGTCAGGTAGGTGTGCAGGAAGCTACAGCGTCATGTCAGTCAGAAAGATTACAAAAGCATGCAACAAGCAAGTGTGTTGTGTAGTACTACAAGTCTCAGGGAAGAAGACATGAGCAAGCCTGGCGCCAGCCACCTTTCAGCAGCAGCAGCAGCAGCAGCAGCAGCAGCAGCAGCAGCAGCAGCAGCAGCAGCAGCAGCAGCAGCAGCATCGCATCCATCTTCAGCATCATGCATCAAGGTGATGAAGCACATTGCCCCAATATCTTGCAGACAGAGTCAGCTTCAGATGAGATGCCATACCTTTCTCTCTTTGGCCCATTGCAGCCTTTCTTTTGGTGAGTACTGTTGCACTGGCACTAGCATCTTTGGGCCAAAATGGTAATGTCCTACAAGGGCAGTCTGAGGGGAATTGGGCAGTGCTGCAGCAGGGCAGCAGTACAGTGTACAGTAGCGGCGGCACCCCTGTTGAATCGCCGCTACAATGATGCCCTGTGTCTCAAAGATTGCATTTGAGTCTGAAATGAGCTCTGCTTGCATGTCCTTACATAGGTACGAGCTTGCCCAAGTAGCAGTAGCAGCAGACGTGCTTTTCTATAGGCCCTGCTAGGTGCTGGCCGTAGTAGCATAAACAAGCTCTTTGCAGTGCAACTGACTGGCTAATGAGTGACAGCTACATCACCACTCTGTACAACACTAAAATCAGCTTGCCAGTGGCAAGCAGCAAAAGTGCTACTCCCAACTATTTGAGTTGTCTTTAACTGCACTTGACACAGTCTTCAATACAGTAGGTGCAATGTCATTGATACGACAAGAGTGCATTCTGTGAGGTGGGCACTCAGGCACAAACTCTGCCAAATTGTCTCGCTCGTTTGTGCTGTACATGTAGATGACTGACTTGCGCTTAGTTATTGCTGCATGTCAAGCTGGTATAACTTATGGTACTGCTGGACTGGTCAAGCAGCCATAGTGGCAGCGTCCACAGCTGGTCAAGATGTAGTTGTGGCTGTTGCTGATCAAAGTGAGTTGCACTGCATGCAGTGATCTTGTTGTTGGTAGTCTTGTCAACATGTTGTACAATCTCTGCTGTTTTGTTTGTTTCGTGGCTGATGCAACAGTTGTTGCAAGTTCCATGTCACTTTCAAGGGGCATTCTATCCCAATCAGCAGTGCAGCAGGCCGCGCATATTGTCCTGACTAGCTTGTGCCAGCCGCCACAATTATACCACATATGTTTCACATGCTTGAGTCACTGCTGCAGGTCAACCTGAAGGTGCAGGGGCGGTAGCGCCTGGTGATAGGGTGGCAGCTGCAGCAGTCCCAGTTGGCTTTGAAGTCAGGACCGACTGTGGCATTCTACCAGCTGCCTGCTTCGGCAGATCAGGTGCTTGATTGCAACCTAATTAGTCACACTCAATCCATACATACATACATGCTCTTGTGGACAGGTCACAACACGTGCAATCTTGCAACTATGAGTCAGATTCTTGGCGCGTTTGAAATCTAAATCTCACCCATTTGCAATGGGTGAAAGAAGGCTGAAAAGATGCTTTCGCAAAAGATGCTCATTGCACTTTCGCGCGTAACAACTCTGCTCTTACGGCGCAAAGTAGGGGAAAACGTGCTGAAGATTGACTGTCGGCGTCCGTTCTCCTCGACAGCGCGCAAGCACGCAGCCGACAGGTCGCGACGCTCTTGTGTAACTCTGACTACTACGTCAAAGGGTCAATAGTAGACCTGGACTTCGATAGGCCCCGCAGTGAGGCCCAGGATGTCTTCCAGGGCCTCAACCTCTCCTGTCGATTAACAGATGGACAACGATACCATAGACTGGCTAGACCTGGACTACTGGCCTGAGAAAGATTCTCAAAAGCCTGCAGACATGGACAACTCGTTCGCTTGGCTTGCACAGCAAGCTCAGCCATTGTCTGGACAGCCACTACCAGGATCGCAGTACCAGGTCCAGCCACATGTAATACAGCCACATGATGGACTGTTGTATCATGACACGTTTCACCCCCACTCCACAGCGGGATCTCTGCTTTCAGACCTCTCAGGGGTGAGCACTTGGCTGTCAGACAGCAACAAAGCTCGACAACAGCTCTTTCACCAGTAAAATTTGAGTTGTGGTGTGTCTTATAGGATTTGCTAGATGCATCAGCTGTAGACATTTCGAATGCACAGTTTGAAGCCATTCCTTCACAGAGCCCGCACCAGCAGAGCAACATGCAATTACGCTCAGATACTGCTCACAATGGAGCTCCACAAACTCTGCAAGACATGATTCAAGCCCCTGTCTTTGGCAGAAGCACTTCATCTATGTCTCAGCAAGCAGGTAGCGCTCCTTGACATTCTTGCCCTCCAGACATTCGGCTCAGCCTGCTGCAGATAGCACCACTTGAGTGGTGTGCTTGACTCTCGCTCTCTTGATGCAGGCAACAACTCCCAGTCTGCAGCAGCACAAGCTGCTGGCAAACCGCGATTGCGGTGGACGCCTGAGCTTCATACTCGCTTTGTTGGCTGTGTAAGTCAGCTAGGCGGTCCTGAAAAAGCCACACCTAAGGGTATCATGAAGCTCATGTCAGTGGAAGGTCTCACCATATACCATATCAAGAGTCACTTGCAAAAGTACAGGCTGAACATCAGGCTGCCAGAGTCAGAGCAGGTTGAAATGAGTGAAGCTGTGTCAGGTGAGCATGAGGGGCGCAGAAGTCAGCGAGGCAAGAGGCGCAGCACCAGGAAACAGCGCAAACGCTCGAAGCGCTCATCTAGCAGGTCAGTCATGGCAACCTGACAGCTTCAAATAGTCACTTAGACACAGCATCATGGCTGAGGCCTGCTGCATTGCTTGCTTCTGCATCACTGTTTCTTTGGTTTTTCCATGGTGTTCTTCATGTGTGCCAGCCCCACATGTCACCTTGCAAGTGTATAAAACATGCTTCTCGTCAACTCACAAGCGCAATTCGCATAGCTGCTCAACACGTGTCAGTCAGCAGTCACCACCCACCTTGCACACGCAAGTTCGATCTGCGCTTTCAGAAAGCCGTCAAATTTGCTTTGTAGTCTGCAAACCTGAGAAGGGCTGTACATGCAGGCGACGTGCTTTGGAGAAGAGTGATGGTGATGATGACGAAGCCGATGATTTGGATGATGACCAGTTTGATGAGGAGGAGGGTGACAACGAGCTGGATGGGCATGCTGCCTCTTCCGGGATTGGGGAGGCTTCCAGCATGCTGGATGGGGTCACCAATAGGGAAGAAGATGCACAGCGTGAGGTGCAGCGGCAGCGCAATCTGGAGCAGGCTTTGCTGATCCAAATGGAAATGCAGAAGAAGCTGCATGAGCAGTTGGAGGTGAGCTTGCTCTCCTTATGCAATCAGGACTGCAGAGGTATTGCCCGGCTGTGCTGTAACGCTGCCGTGCGGTTAGCACACATCTTCATCAAACAGCTGCAATCCGATCTGCTTTCCTGCTGCATGCTTATCCAGACCTCTCTGGCACCAGCCTTGCACCTCAAGCAGTTCTTTTCATAGGGATCTGCTTGAGACTGTATGTATGGGTCCTGATAGAAAGACAAGTGTTTGATGGATGCATGAACAGACAAATGGGCAAACACAAGCGAATGAAAACTTTGGATGAGCAAACAAACAAACAAACAATGTAAAGATTTCTGCTTTATCATGCCTGCCACCCCTCCCATGCACGCAGTGCTGCTCAGCAACTGGAGCACAGCGTTGCACTCATCATACCTGCCCATAAACTGTGCATGCCTGGCTGCAGTCACAGCGGCAGCTCCAGCTCAGCTTAGAGGCGCATGGCCGCTACATCACCAGCCTGATTGAGAGAGAAGGTCTGCAGCACAGATTGTTGCCGCAGCTGGTAGCTGCAGCCGCCCCCAGTCTGGCACGCACTGTCCCTGCCCTAGCAGCACTGGCAGCCTCCATGCCTCCAGGCTCCTCAGGTCAGACTTCAGATCAGCAGACTCACTACATGCCTCTGTCAGCTTCTGGCGCTTCAGAATTCTCCCCTCAGCAGCTGCTGGTTGGCGGATTTGCCTCCCTGCCCAACTCGGTCAACCTGAACGGCGACCCCAGTCCTGGTGCAACAGATGTTGCAAGATCCCTGGATGTGTCGCCGTCGCCGCTGAGCAGGCATGTTGGTGGTGCAGTCCCGCGCAACCCATTCGGCACTATCAATCAGAATGCGTTTGGAGAGCCAAGCTCACCCGGACTACTGCTGAACACAGATCTGCAGGCTGCTGCTGCTGCTTGGGATGACCACCAGCCTCATATTCTGCCAGGTCCTGGAAGCAGACCCTTGGATGGGTTGCCAACTGTACCTGGTCGATAGCCAGACATATTCCTGCTCCTTCTGTTCTGAGAAGTTTGGACCCAATAGCACTGTCCTCACCGCTTTCTGCAAGTCATATGATGCCTCTGCAGTGACTCTGGGCACAGCTCAAATAGAAGAGGCAGTAATTTTCTCTTGTTTCAAATTGGTACAAAGGTTTTGCTTGCTTCTGCACGTTTTGGCTGTGATATTCTTTTGTACATTGTTGTCATGACCTGATTAGCTTTGACACTGGTTCGCAGTGGTTTGGCAGGCAGTGTCACAACCCTTGATGTGTTTGTGGAAGCATGCGATGGTGTTGATCTTGATGTTTGTAGCCTTATATGTCCCAGTGAAGATGTCCCATTAGATTTTGTCCAATGGGGTGCATTGAACAAGGTCATGGTATTTTGATGAAATGCAGTTTGAGCAATGTTCGACAGCGTTTCCGTCAATGCCCAGCTGTTTGGATGACATTGAATGATAGATTTTGCGTTGGTGCACACCACATGCTTGCACACAATGTGCCTCTGATGGTTTCAGTCGCCAATCAATTTCACCAACAATTGCAGTTCCTGTCGATGTTTATATGCTTAGTCTTTTAGATGTATCGATTCTTAAACTGAACTTGTTTACATTCTAGAAATTGATGCTCAGGCTGACGGCCGCATGGATGCAGAAAGAAGTCAGCTTTTTGGTATATGTACTTGAAATTTCGATAGTCAAGCAGTGCTAATGTATGACATGCATGGCCTTGTAAAGTATCGAAGCTGGTAGCTGACAGGATCAGATAGCCTGCGAATCAGCTTGCGCTGCACCGTTGTGACGGCGACATGTGTCTGCTTTGTGGCCGCGCAGCTCGCTCTTTCACTGTTGGCAGCAAGAGCACGTCTCGTACTTGAAGAGAACATCTACTCGTCGTCTAGCTAAAAGTATCGTCTAGCTGAATGTCTCGTCTAGCTGAAAGTATTGTCTAGTTGCGTTGCGGACTGGAATCCGGATGAACATGCTTGGCAGAATGTCGAGTCCGCTCAGAGAAACAAGTCGCCGAGGATAAGCTTGAGGGACGCATGTCTGAGCAATTAGAGTCTGTGAGGCTCAAAAGAGACGTTCCTAAGGATGAACCCCGCCCAGGTGGCCACGGCCGGGCAGTGGTGGTCCTGGTTGCTTTTGTTGCGGGAGCTGCTGTGGGATCTGTGTTGCAATCTGTTCGACGAAAGCGCCGGTCTGTTGCAAACAGCAAGCTTTGTGCAGCCACTGCGTTAGGATTGTCGCCTCCTGAGCACCATCACCTTGCTGCTTGCAGAAGGATACCTGTACCGGTTGTTGATGATACAGAACAGTTGCAGCAGCCTTCAAGACAGAGGCGACCCCACTGTGGCGCTTTAGATTTGCCGCAGTATCCACCAGCACAGACAGAATTTGATACCCAGTCTGCTCGTTTAGCCTGCCAAGAGGCTGGTGTCATTTTTGAAAGGAAGAGATACAAGGCTGCAGCTGATGTAATTTTTGTTCTCATTTGCTTCCTGCAGCACTGCTTGCAACATAACCGATTGTTTCACAGCAATCCTGATATGATGTTGCTGTTGGCTGCAGAAATACACAGAAGCAATTGCTGTGTGTTCCCACTGGGCAGGTATGCTCCAGTCCCACTGGTGATCCATTCATGCAACAACAGACAATGAGTCGTTCAGCGTTTATCACTGTTGAAGCTCTCTCAATTTGAGTGACAGTTGGCCATTGCACAGGTCCCTGAACCTTGCGGCATGCAGAGCCAATGACTGCATGTATTGTTTCACTGTGCAACCTCTGTGACTCATCTGCAGTGCTTTATGTCAACCGAGCCACCTGCTATTATAGACTGCAAGAATGGGACCAAGTGGAGCAGCAATGCAGACAGGCATTGTCAAAAGAGCCAGCACACGTGCAGGTCAACATAGCTAGTCCTGCTCATACACGTTTACGCTCAATTGCTGTCTACTAAATGGTTTGATGGTGCTGGCTCACAAAACGCGTTCCAACCTGAACATGCACTGCTGCTGTTTCAATGCACATTCAACGGTCACGAGGCAATGTCTCATTCCAACTTCAGCTGAGCTCCAAGCCAAACACTAATGTGCAAAGACTGGGCCAAGTTTGCCAACTGACCCTGGACTTGGTGCTTCTGTGTAGGCTCACTACCTGCTGGGAAAAGCACTGAAAGAGCTTGGTACATTGTCAGAAGCAATAGAGCATTTCAGACAGGTGTGACTTCCCTGGTCAATTACTTGATTCTAAATCACTGGCACCTGGCATTGTCCCATGCCTCATGCATACAGGCCAACTTGCCTGGGTTGTATAGACAGCATTAAATTCCCTGATTGCAGCGACCACATGCGTTGACACATCAAGTTGTAGCAAGTCATCAGTCCGTCAGAGGCATCTGTACTGTACATGCATGCAAACAGCTTGTAGTCTTATCACTTGCACCAATTCTGACCACGAATGGCATGCACATATGCCAGTGCACAGACATTGCTTGCATTGAAGGTCTGGCATGTGCTTGTGTTTGCATGCGGCGTGTCTTTCGTCAAGCGCATGGCACTTGTCTGCTCAAGTACATATCATTTGTTGTTGCTTATCAACTTGATTCAGTGACATGACGCGCATATGTGACTCAGTTTTTGAATCAGTCATCAAATCAGTCATCAGCAAGAATGGTTGCCATGGCATGCAGGCTACTGAAGCAGCTTATCAGGAGGATGATGCTGTCAAAGCCCAGATCTGGTATGAGCATAATGATGCCAGGTATGAGCTGTGGAGGCACCAGTCTGAAGTGCGCAAACAGGAGCAGCAGCAGCTGCAGGCGCATGTCCTTCATGCCATGCAACAAGCACATGCTAGAAAGGTGAAATGCTGTGTATGCATGTAACTTGCTTGTGCATGGAAAACCAGCGACTTGCTGCAATGCCAATGTAACTCATCAACACCAGCGTCTGGTCAGATGTCAGCCAACAAGGGTTGATTATGTGGTGATGCCAATCATATGCTGCAAAGACATGCTGGTGATTTAGCTGGATGCATTCATTCACATGCAAAGCCACCAGTAGATGAATCATCAGCTTTTGCACGCACTGCTGTGTCTTGCTTTTTGAATGACGCTGTGAGACTTGTGCTGTGCCTCTCTGTTGTCACTGTGTGCCCACCAGAGTCACAATCACTATGCTTGGTGATCTGTGTCATCCCAGAGCTCTATGGCATCCCATTGCTATGTGCTGTGGCAAACATGCTGCAGCACTTTGCACATACTCATGTGCCAAGCAAGCTTGGGAACGCTTTCATAGTCCCTCACCCCAAAGATGTCCTGATACAGGCTGCCTCAACTACAGACTTGCCAGCGCTCAATGATCTGAAAGCAGAGCACGAAGCCTGCCTCGCCGCTGTTGAGCACATCTTCAAAACAGCAAATGTGGAGTTGGAGGCTGGCTCTGTGGACACAACCTTCCGATGCCCCATCACTGAAGAAATCTTCAGGGACCCTGTCTTAGCTCCTTCTGGGACATCCTTTGAGCGCTCTGCCATACAGCTGTGGCTTGTGGTAATCAACTGTGTTCTGCATTCGTGACTTGCTCCATATTATGCGCTTTACTGCCCACCTTATGGCCATCCACTGTACATTGTGATTACGACCCATGTCCTGCTTTGCAGCCCACTGCACACCTCGACCCCTGATCCCACAGGAGTGACCAAAAGCTCTATTCGATCCTGAAACGTCTACTTCAATTCAGAAACATCAATCCTACACTGCAAGTTTAAACTCAGAAATGCCTGGGCACAGTAGAAACGTGCTTACATGGGAAGATGTTTGAGCTGTAACAAATGAACTCCCTCAACAAGCTTGGTTTGTCTCCTCTTGAAGTCCATGCCTCTGTTTGCACATGCAGCATTGACATGAGCTAGTCCACAGCGTTTGCTGGCACATTTGGCACGTGAGCCTTTCTGGCAGCCTTTTCAGCATGGTAAGTGACCTGAAGCATCCTTTGATCTTAGTGTTCGCAATGATCCCTGCGTCAGTCTTGTCTGTGCTCTGGTGGTTTGAACAACTTTGCGTGTGACCGTGCAGAAGAAGAACACTGACCCTCTCACCAATGACCCCTTGCGCATGGGTCAGCTCAGGCCCAACAACAATCTGCGCAGTGCTGCTCACAAGTATCTTGAAGACAACCCATGGGTATGGGCATCATGGTAGCATCTGTATTATGACGCCACGTATATATCACACAACTTGACATTCCAGTGTTGCCAATGTGGCATGCTGCATGGCATAGGATGCGCCAGACAAGATCTCAAATGCCAAGGTGTTAGTCATAGTCCCGCCGGCGCTCTGTGATCTTTGTATGCTGAATTGGCATGTGTATAAGTTGTATGCTCAAGTGCATCATTCGTGATGTTTCCTGTGATAGATTGGATCTCAGATACTCTTTCACTAAGTTGCAGAGCTTGGCAAAATGCCTGGATAATCATTGTAGAGATGTTGCATCAGATATGGTATGCAGTCCAGCAAGGCTGCGCAATGCAATGGAATACATCTCGGAGGCTATATCTACAGTCATGGAGAGTAGAATTGCTGGCTGAAAAGCTGCTGAGACAACAATTATGGCGTCTGTTACTGACTGTTGGGGCGAGGCTGACAGTACCGACGGCCGGCCACAAGCGTGAGCACAATGCACATACCTGATATTGGTTTAGTGATCATAAATCAGGCCCGAATAGGGGATGATGTTGCGCATGCTTTGGTATATCTCAGTCATGACATGGTCAATAAAAGAAAGTAGCCTGATGTCCGGCAGCATGAATATGCAAGGAATGCATGCAAGCTACATTTCTTTAGGTTGACGGGCTCGTGCCATGTACATTTGCATTCTCATCTGGTGGCTGAAGCTCTGGCCAGTCACCACGACAGCCAAACTTCATGTACACACCCTTCTTCCCACACAAGTCTTCATCTTTTTTAACAAGCTCAGTAACCTGCTGCAGTATCTGATCCACTACTGCTTCAGCTATTTGAACAGCTGTCATGACTTCTGAATTGTCTTTTGCTAATGCAATGCGGATCTCAGCTTGCTGGTATGCCTCTCTCTGAGGCGCATCAGGTTGCCTCTGCCAAGTATCATCTGCAACAGACAATTTCTCCATCAGGAAGCACTCTACTTTGTGCTTGCAATCTGTCCATGTGTCCCAACAACAGCTGAGGCACAAGGGCGTGTGCAGCTTTGCAGTCAAATTTGCAGGTCCCTCACCAACATGACAAGTGCAGCAGTGATCACCGTTACCAAGCTGTATTGCAACAAGATTGACGTCGTGCCAGTATGTAATGATGCAAGGCTCAAACCCTAGGGCGACCCTAGGGCAATAATGTCTGGGTCCATGACCTTGTCACATGCACTGTCACATGCACTGAAAATAAACGTGTTGCTCACCAAGCCAGATGGTGATAAAGCCAAAAAGGTAGCGCCAGCAGTCCCCCCGGGCTGCAGCCCCTCCTCCACCCCCACATGTGGCTATGCAGCTGCGGATCTGGGTGCTCAGACTCCCCAACACAACAGCTTCTGTGCCGCCAAGCTCTGCTAGCCCTTCTTGCTCAACTATCTCCTGGGGACTGCAAGACAACGCGTTCTGCACAACTGTCCAGGAGTGAGGGAGGGTGCACCTGCCTTCGTTGCAGTGTTATGGTTGCTTGGCTGCTGGAGCAAATGCAGTGTGCTCATTAGTGACTGTAGCAAAACATGCAGTGTATGCATTCCTGTCAGGTGAATATGCAGGTGTCGTTGAAAACACAGAGATGACTAAGGTAGGGAGCGTTTGTGTCGTGTAGGCACTGATGCAAGCAGACGCTGGCAGAGAGATTGCCCTGAGCATGCACCCTCTGTGCTAACATATGATTCCTCTGTTACTTGCAGCAAGGACAGAGGCTTGCCTTCAGCATACACATGCAAGCTGGATTTTGTACCAAAGGCTGCAGTTTCACCTTTGTTGTGTCAAATCTTGAATGATGCGTGATGTAGCCAACGGGACATAGCCAAGTGACTTGGCTAACTGATCTGCTACTTCTATATTTAGAGCTGTGTTGTCACCAACAAGCCCCAAGCTGATGCCCTGAAGCCGGTCTACCAACTGTGCATCTGCTGAATGGCGCTGTCTCTGCAGCAAAGCATCACTAGCTGCAACAGATTGTCCACCTGACTGTAGGTCTCTGCTGCATCGCCCTTGCAAGAGCCAGGATGAAGCTCACTACTATGATGATGGTGCACATTCACTGTCATTATTTGTGTTTGCTGAGGTTTTACTTTCGGGCTTGAAGCCTGCTGAGCTTGATGAAACGGGAGCTGGGGTCTCTTCCTGGCATTGGTTCCTTTCGCCATGCACGTTGTGACCTCGCGTACGCAGGGCCGGCATTGCGTTCCAGCTTTCCCATGAGTGGCAAGGTGGTGTCTCGTGATCGGGTTGTGCATCCGCGCGGGGCCCGGCAAGTGCTGAAGCAGGCTCATAGAGTGATGCCTGCCACCGTCAGGACCGTGGTCAGGAGTGCCGGTGCCAAGACAGGAAGGCGAGACTTGAGGACGTGCGTGACTTTGATCAGAAGCTTGCCGGGCGTCAATGAACATTTCAGCGGACAGAACTTGTTGAGCCTTTACCGTGCGCAGTGCTCACGAGACCTGCTCCGAGACCAAAAGACCAGAATACTCTGCCATGATCGGCCTTACTGCAAATACGTTCGTGAAGCGTGCCTGGCCCGGGGCAGCCTAAAAGCGCTCCTTTGAGATGTCCAGGTGTTCCAACATCAAAAATTGGTGTCATGTACACGTGTGCTTGGGGCAGTGAGGTAAGAGCGCAGGAGGATGCAGGACAGGAAACAAATCGAAAAGGATGTTTGCAAGTTCGTACTGAGATCCAAATTTGGACGCCCAAGTGAAGTCAACGTTTGGGCAAATACTGGCCCGGCCCGGCCAGCAAAACAACCTCCACTTAACATCCGTTCTTAGAGACAAACAACCTCACACTGTTTTGATTGGCATTCTCAGTTCAACCTGCGCATCCAGGCAAATTGGCTCCCACAATATGTATACGTGCCTAGATAGGTTTGCTGAAGGGACATGGTCATCTCCTGACCTAGGGTTTGACCATGAGTCAATTCAAGTCAACTGATCACAGGCGCCTGTGTTAGGCCGGACAGGCTTCCAACAGCGCTTTTGCAGGGATGCACCGCGCTTCACCCGTAAGCATCACCACTCATTCCCACATCCATTTGCTTTCGGTCAGGACCTCAACGTACCGTCTCAGGCGGCCGCATGCTGCTGAAACATCGTCAACGACGCACCGTTGCGGATGTGGGCAACCGCTGAACTCGCGTCACTACATCAGGTATGTTTGTGGTGTGCCTCAAGCCATTGAATCTGTTGACGTGAGACAAACAGTTTCAAGGAAGTGGCTTACCAACACCTGTGCACCCTTTGAGTCTCATACATACATACACAGCCAGTTTGGCCACACGTCAAAGGGATGACAGCGCTACATACACTACACCGCCATATGTTTGAAACAAGCGCCGCATCGTTGACTTGGAAGCTTGCAGCGCGTCACGTGATGCAGCCTGCTGCACTACAGGCATGCACCAAGGTTGCAACCTGGCAGGCAGCAGCACCTCACTTCTCTGGTGTGCCATGCGGAGAAAGCTGTCGACGACATGCTGGTCTTGGAGCTCAAGGAGGAGCTCAAACTCAGGCAGCTACCATATGCAGGCAGGCTGTCCACTCTTACACCTTGTTTGGAAAGCCCCACATCATCACCTTCCACTGTTGCCACAAGTTGCTGATTCATAGCAGCTTCACTGGCCAAAGCTGAGCTGGCTTGCATTGAGGTGTCCTGCATCATTGCTGCACCCCTGTGTTGCAATACATCATCTGTGATTAGCAATGCTTGCAGATTTAGCTGTCAGTTGCCTCATATGAGAAGCTATGACTACAAGTTGCATGCACAGCAGCAAGGTCACATTTGCAGGCAGGAAAGCAGAGCTGCAAGAGACACTGGCTGCAGCCCGACAGGAGCAAGGCCCACTCTCCCAGTTGCAGCACCAGCCAAAGCAGCAAAACTGGTCTGACCTGACATCTGAGCAGATACGGTCGCAGTTGCAAATACGGGAGCTAGAAATTAGCGGTCTGAAACCTGCCCTTCTTGAGCGCATCACACAAGCAGCTGGTCCAGAAGTTGTGTTAGTGGACTCCAGCGATCCAGATGCTGTAGCAGCTGCCAAGGCAGCTGCCAAGGCATCTGCTGTGCAAGATCAGTCAGGCTATGCAGAAAGCCAGCCTATTGGATCAGCGTCAACAGATGCTACTGATCTGTCTTCTTACAAGTGAGCTGCCTGCTTTTCAGCATTAGTGCTGTTACGTTGCAGATGCCCTTCTGTTACATCATCCCTGCTGTCCATGGCACCATCTGTGCACAGTCAAAAATGCTAAGCATGCTGTGGTGATCTATGGCTTACTCCATGAGTTGTATACAGCTGCAAATGTGCAGCGAGCTCATGGCATGGTATCCCTGTGCAGTTGTCAAAGTCCAATGTCAACCAGACGCTTTCAAACACAGCGTGTCACATGTGCATAGCGTGCTTTGCTCTACCGCAAACGGCAGTGGCATCTGCTGTGTGGCCTTCAAACAGGCAGCAGTACATCAACACCCACAAGCCCTGAAGCTGCATAGTGCAGCAGCTTGTTTAGTCCTGATCAGCCTATTGTACAAGGCATAACCCAATGGTTGCCAGCATAGATGACAAATCTGAGGCTAAGGCCCTACCCCATCAGGGGGCATCGGCTCTATATTGCAGCAACACAGACAGTCTTCACTTGGTGTGTAGGGCCAGTGAGTTAAAGGAGGAGCTGAACCGACTGGGTCTGCCCAGCACAGGCAGCAGGCAGCAGTTGGAGGAGCGCCTCATGCACCACTACGAGACTGCACAGGACGCTCAGTATGAAGCTCTTGCTGCACAGGTTGCTCTTCTCTCAATGTCTGATATAGTTCAGAAACGTCAGTTCGTCACTAGAAATCCAAACTCAAAATTGCCTGGGGACAGCAAAAACGCGTGAGTCACTCATCACTCCTGCGCGCTTCTGCAGTGTTCGCGCAAAGCATGTGTGCGCTGCTGCTGTGTTGTGTGCCTGCTGCTACACATTGTTGTGCCTCATGCAAGCGGATCAGCCTGCTGCATGGCCTTCAGAATTGGGGCAAGGCATACCTGATGCCCACCTGGCTGATGCATGAGCAAAGACTGGCACAGCTTCAAATCAATGAATGGATTATTCACATTAGCCTGCTGCACAGCTTCTTCCAGAGCAGAATTTAGCTGCTGCACAACTTCAGCTGTTGTGGGGTGGGAACTTTGCCTGTCGCCCTAAGCAAAAAGTGATCAATGACTTGACAGTCAACAGGGAACATGCACTATATCCTGAGTATTCAACAGATCATGCAGAAGAAGAGTCTAGAGACCAGAACAGAACATGCACAACATCCCAGTCATCACAACAAATTGTGTGCATGTACAATCCCTACATACAAAATGTTTGGTGAGCGATCACAACTGAACATGCCCAACCTTCTGTGCGATTATGGTGCCTCCATCTTGTCTGTCCTGAGTGAGTGTCCCTGAGTGTTCCTGATAGAATCAATCAATCAATCAGTTTATTTTCCCTGTGTCCATGTCCAGGACTCATCAGGGGAGTCAACAGACATTGACTGGGAGAATTCTGAGAACACTGAAGTTGAAAGAATCAATTCAATTAGCGCTCTTTTGGGGCAGATGAGGTCCAAATGTCGTAGTCAAGATCCACCTCTACAGCGTAGATGTGACAATGCACGTGGCATGCAGGTTGAGTCAATGTCAACGGCAGAGCTTCAGCAGCAGCTGCAGGCACGCAACATCAACACGCAGGGCTTGACCAAGTTTGACCTGCAAGACAGCCTGTGGGCTTCCCTTCAAGCAGAAGCTGGCCTGCTGCCTGCCGAAGACGCAGCAGTAAGTTGACACCATCTGTGTCGTTTCAGTAGTGCACTGTTTTGCTGTTACATTGAGTGCCTGCTGCCTGCTGAAGATGCGGCAGTAGGTTGTCACCATCTGTATCTTTCCAGCAGTGCACTGCTTTGCTGTTATACGTTGACTGCCTACTGCCTGCTGAAGACGTGGCAGTAAGTTGTCACCATCTGTATCTTTCCAGCAGTGCACTGTTTGCTGTGACTCCGAATGCCGGCTGAAGATGCGTCAGTAAGTTGACACCATCTGTACCTTTCCAGGAATGAAGTGTTTTGTGTTCTACGTTGAATGCCTGCTGGGCATGCAATACATGACCAAGTAAGTTGACACCATCTGTTTCTTTCCAGCAGTGCACCGTTTTGCTGTCCATGCGGTTGATACCATCAGCAATGCATACATCAGTGTATTGTTTGTGTCAACGCGTGCTGAACAAGCCATAGTGAGTCAACACAAACAGATACAAAACAGGGTCATCAGCATTGCTCTAGACTCTAAGCATTGCTTTGAGTCCTTAAATGTCACCTAAAACTTTCATTGCAGGCCATAGACACTGAGCTAGGAGAGCAGCTTGAGTTCAGCACCCCTGCAGCTCAGGCACCCCCCAAGGTCAGGGACCCTCCCACCCTGGTAGCCCTCCTCTGCGGGGGGCCCTTGGCTGGCCAGCGGCAGTCACTCACATCCGCACAGACATACCTCCAGCAGTTGCAGACCCACAACCCACGCGAGGGCTTCCAAGGCGATGAGTCCGTCCCCATGCCAAATTCAAATACCGGCTCAGAAACACATGGTTCAGATTTCAGTGGCTCCGAAACCAACGCTCATGATGGGAGACTCAGAGGTCAACCTTTGCAGAAGAGGAAGGACCTGACTGGCATTCATTTTGTGCCGTACTTCATCACGTCTGGTCTGCAAGCGATGCCCATCACAGCAGCGGAGCTCCATGGCAAGTCTGCTGCCACGCTTGAATTTGAATCTGGGCAGAATCAGCGGGAAGTGCTGAGCTTGCAGCAGCTAAGCCAGCAGCTGAAGGCGGCGGCAGATGTTGCGCTCTCCACTGTGCCAAGCAGGGCAGGGCAGGTAGCTGCAGCCCTGGCAGAGGCAGGAGTGCCCTGTGTTGGGTCCCCTTTTGAGGCCACACAAGTTGCTTCCCATAAGTACAGGTCAGCCTGCATTTTTGGTTGGTCCCTGACGTGCCCAGCAGCCTTGTGCATCCAGTCTCACTCCACTGCTCACAAGTATAGCCTCTTTTGCAAGTCTCACTACAGGTGCATGCACACATACCTAGGACCATTCTTCGACTGCTGAGGCGTCTGATCCACCTCTGATCCACCTCTGATCCAGCTCTGACCTAGCTCCAAGTCCAGCTTTAGCTCTGATCCAGCTGCAGAGGCACAGCAGGGGTCAGGTTTTAGGGTTCAGACTCACAGCCTGAGGGCTGCACCCTGCTTGGAACAGGCTACAGCAGCATCTGGTTGTTAGCCCTTGGGGTTCCCAAGCAGCATCTGACATGTAAATGCTAGGGTCCAAGCCGTGGTCTGGCAGAGTATTGTATGTGTCATAACATGTATATGTCGCAATATGTATATGTCACAGTACATGTATGTCACAGTACATGTATGTCATATGGTTGAACTGTCAAACTGTGTCACGGAGTCCCATGTAACATTGAGCAGTTGTCTTTCAGCGAGTTGTCCTTATGTTGTGCTGTGCTTGCAGGTGTCATCAGCGTATGGTAGATTTGGAGCTACCTGTAGTGCCAATGTGTCACCTGCACTGCTCAGACTTCAACCAGCAGGGCACTTTCGAGCAGGAGGGCTCTTCCGAGCAGGAGGGCTCTTCCAGGTGGCAGACCACCCTGGAGGCCTGGATGGACGCGTATGATCTGTCCATGGATTCAGATTCCTTTGTCGTCAAACCTGCAGAGAACTCGAATGGCAAAGCAGTGCTGTTGGTGAACAGCATCGAGGGCGTTGCACAGCATGCACAGCATATCTTTGACCAGGTGATGACTACACCAGCAGCTTACCCAACACCAGCAGCTTACCCAACACCCATGATGTTCTTGGGTTGCTGCAGCTGCTGGTTCAAGTCTCAGTGCTGTACAACCTCTGAAGCTTTAGGTTCAAGTCCTAAGCTGCGAACTCCAGTTATAGTCTCATTGCTGTACATTGCTGTACACTCTATGCTTTAGGGTTTACACCTCTAAGCCCTAAAATCTAAGTCTAGCCTCAGTGCTGCATACTTTAAAGCTTGGCTTGAGACAGTAATTGGGCCCTGCCAGGCATCACTACAGTCTACAGACAGACACAGGCAGCACTAAAGTCGGCCTTCAATGCTGTTTTAGTCTTGTTGGAGCCAAGTCTAGCTTGTGACTATGCGTACATCTATATGCGCAAGCTTCTGGTTTGAGTGTTTACTTGGTGATGCAGGATTTGAGTTAGTCATCATCGCTATTTTTAGTGCATCGACCTGTGAACGTCTGTTTTCCAGGTTCCCCTCTGTTGATCTCTCAGCAGGCAAATTGTCATGGTGCCAATCCGTGTACTCACATGCAGTAGCTCACTTGTGAACCGCTTCATGTGTGTGATGCAGGATTTGAGCGAATCTGTGGTGGTTGAGCCTTATCAGGCGTCATCAGAGTGTGTTGAGTTCAGTGTGACTGTGTTGGGCAGCAGCAAGGGTCCTGTGGTGTTGCTGCCCACTGAGGTGGAGTCGTACGACATGGAGGATGACCTCTTGGAGGCGGCCCTCGATTTTGAGGTCTACAAGGCCAGACGAGAGGTGGCGCTTCTTCTTCTTCTTCTTCTTCTTCTTCTTCTTCTTCTTCTTCTTCTTCTTCTTCACCTTTGTCGTCCCCTCCTTGCTTTGCCAATGTGGCAACTGTTCATCTGCATCTTTATTGTCATCCTCCTTGTTTTGCTGATGTGGTTGCTCTTCTTCTCCCCTTATCCTCTTGTCCTGCTGCTGCTTTGTATCCTGCCTGTTTGTCATCCTTTATGCTCTTCTTCCTATTTGTCCTCTCCCTCCTTGTGAACCTGCATGATGGTATTACTGGGGTTATGCAGACCAGAGAAGGCCCTGGGGCCCAAGAAAGGCACACGTGATGAACAGTGCATCAATATGCCCACTCCTGTCTCTGCTTTTGTTCTTTCAGAAGGAAAGGAACTTTATGAAGTCCCTTTGCTTTTTCACAATTGGAATAAACCATACCGTTGTCCACAAAAAGAAGAGTATGTGCATTCTCACAGGTAATGTCAAGTCTATCACAAGCTGTCATCAATCATCCCTAAGTAGAAACATCAGAACCCTTCCCCCTAAACGTCCCGTCTCTCTTTCTCAACAACAGACTGTTGTTCCACAGCAACCAGAAGTGGAACTCTTTCAGCATCATAATTAAAAAAGACGTTTTCACATGTCACATCATGTCGCCCTGAGTCTTTCTGGTCCAGTCAGCATTGACTCTTGCTTGATCCCTTTCAACACAGTCAACACAGCTAATCTGTTATGACGCTCATATGACGCAGGGCTTTCATCAAGAAGCCGCTGACTTGTTCTTGGATGCTGCACGCGTGGAGATGGCGATAGAATCAGCGGGTGGGGCAGGGCTGCTCCTGAACAGCCCTTTCACCTGCCAACAGCCCTCGGGCCGCCGCATGCAGTACCACACCCCTGCCCGCTTTAGTCAGCAGGTAGTGCAGGGAATCCGGCATGCTGCTGGCAAACTCTTCAAGGTTTGTCTCTTCGACTGAGCTGCCATGAAAAGCGCCACTCTGCTGCTGATGTGTATTCATGCATTCACAACGTCACTCACTCATCCACTCATTTGCAAACTCGTTCCCTCAGTCACTCATGCAGTTACTCATTCGTTCATTTGCTTGTTCACTCAGCCGGCTGTACTATGAGCTGTTAGGCAACTTCATGGGCAAAGGGGACAAAGAGACCTTTGCTCTGGGGCTTTCTGTGGCAGGCCTGCCCTATCATGTGATCGCCACCCCAGTAGGCAGCGTGGGCTTCAACCAGTACCCCTTTGGGTATGCACAGTCAATGTGTGCAAGCTGACTGCTGATGCATTGTTGCCTGGTAGGCCATATTATGCACAACTCGCGCACCATCCATTGCTGCACCACCATTGGTTAGTATGCTGAGGGTTACCTTTGACTTTGTGGCTGCTGCAGCACAGCCGTTCGTGATGATAAAGCATAGGTCAGAACGCAGCTGCATATGTATGCAAGCAAGTATGCAAAGCATGTCAAGGAAGATCGTTTTGGTGGTAATTATAATTATGCAATGCATGACAGATGCAGCAATGTATTGCACATTGTTGTGATCAAGCACACACATGAAGCAAACAGTTCTGCACCACCTTGTCGTGAGGTCCACATGTGTTGCAAGAGACAACAGCTGCGTAGCTTTTACAAGGGCCAATGCCCTGGCACCTCTCAAGGCTGGGGTCCCTGAAGAGTATGTGTTGCACACAGTGGACTGCTTGCAGGCCAAGCTGCATCAAGGGACAGAACAGCATTCAGGTGGGGTGTGGATTTGCAGGCAACACCATGGCACAGTACACACCTCAAGGTTTGTGCGTCCTTCTACATAGCCCATCTTACAGCACTCAATCCTTGCGACGCAATACAGCAAGATTTAAGGGCAATGCTGTAATCTGTATCAACACGGCAGCTTTCTCATATTAATTGTTTGTCTGCTTGCGACTCTTCATGCTTTTCCTGCGCTCAGATCGTGCTCTCGACGGGGTTGTGCATGGGCGTCTAACACGCTGAACTGCCTGCAGCTACACTGGCAGCATGGTCCTTTTCAAATTTGAGATTTTGCACAAGTGATACACATACTCTCCTAAAATCCATTTGCTTTGCAGCAGCCAGGAGTCTTTTGTGAATTGACCATACTGATTACAAAGCTTACGTGTTACATGTTCACAGGCAAGCTGATGTTCCTGCACACCAACATGAGCCCAAAATGGAATCTGGCGATCCCTCCTGATTTTGAATACTACAGCCGCAGGTGGCAGGTGACTGCTTCTGCCCTTCTCTGCTCTGCCTCTTGACCTCAATGTGCTGCAACCATGAGTAGCACAGTCTTGACACAGCGGCAGAAACATTGCAGCGACACAGCAGTAGTGACCCTGTGCATTCATGCTGATTGACACTCATCATTATGGCCATGCTTGAGATACACCTAGTAGATGCCTAGCAAAACAACCCAACCAGCACCCCTGTGATAATTGAAACATTTTTCCGGCAAGGGCGCTTATTGCTGTGCAGGTCTTGCAGCCTCAGAATCTCGACAACATCATTTAGCAATCATCACGATGGCAATCACGCTCATTGCTGTGCAGATCTTGCAGCCTCAGAATGTGCCCATAGCTGAGAGTCTGGACAGTACAGGGCGAGATCCTGAGAAGGAAGTGTATCGCCTGCTGGTGCTGCTGCGCTGCAAGCCCTTCCTGGAGCCGTATGTGGCCGATTTGAGGCAGCCTCACAAGATGGGACCTGAAAAGGAATTCCCTGTTATCCTGGAAAGGTTTCACACACTCTATCCTGGAATGGACTTCAGGTAAGGTAGATGCATGACATCAGACACATGGCATGACGTCAGACACATGGCATGATGTCAAGTCACATGGCATGACGTCAGACACATGGCATGATCATGTATGTTTCTTGTCTGGCACGGGCAGCAATGAGTGTGGAGATTACCTAAATGCTGCCAACAGGGGAGCTTGCATAAACACAGAGCTGAACAAGTGTGACCAATGATCATGTTCTTTGTTGCTCATGAGTCTTGTCGTGCAACAACGTGTGTGTGTGTGTGTGTGTGTGTGTGTGTGTGTGTAAATGTGAGCTCATGTGTTGATATACAAACATCTGTGGACCCAATACTCTTACAATTTGTCTGTAGGTGTTCCTGCTGGACTTATACAATTGGCAGCAATGAAATATAGCTTGTCAGTCTAATCAACGATGGGATGATTCCTGCATCCTGCCAGACATGGTTTGCATCTCATGTCAAAGCTTCAAATCGTGTTACAGTGTTAAATGATTGGTACGCGTATGCAGGCGGGCCTACCGGTGGGGCATGCTTGGCCCCTTCCAGAGTTACACTGGGCTAAATGTTGTGGATGGCTTTCAGCGTGTCAAGAATGTGTGGGGCAAGGCCTTTTTGGGGCGGCTTGTGTGGCCGTACAAGAAGCTGAGAGTGAAGAAATATGATTATCCTGGTTTCTGACTGGGTTGCAGACTAGGCTAGTCTAGACGTCATGAATATAGGAAGCTGTGCAACTGTTGCACAGCTGCAACGTTACTTCTTTTCTGAATGTATTGCAGACTAGAGTTCGAAGGTCGTTAGATTGATACGACTCTGGATGCTGATGGATGCATGAGCTTGCGACTGACTCCAGACAGGCCATGAATGCCACCACGACACCATTACGATTTTCCTTGGTAGATTGGATCTCAGATACATGTCCCCAAGGATACACTGATTTGCAGAGCCTGGTGAAATGCCTGGATCATAGGTGTTGTGGTATAGACAGTTGCAGTCACGCAAGGCTGTGGTAGGCTCCACTACGATTTTGAGGATGCAGTGCTGCTTAGACACTATCTAGTACAATAATGCGTACTGTATCGCGCTCTCATGATGAGATCATTAAGGGTTGTGAAGCCGAAGTCATGACCTTTGTGCAAGCGACAAGCAAGAGCTTGGACTGAGCAGAAAGCTTGGTTGATGTGCACTGCTGCTGTTGATTCGTCGGTATTATACAACTCCAGATCTGAATGTACTGCATGACATGTCTTGCATACCTATTTCAAGAGTTCCTCATGGACGCGCGCCCTTGAAAGGCTGGGATGAACTGACCAATGCAAACAACACAATCAGTACACATTCACGGTGACAAACACTGCACACTGTTCAGATTAGCAACATCTAGACCACCTCAAAAAATTTGTATATAAGGCACATATTGTAGCCGTACCAATGTGTCATGAAATTTAACAGCTTTGACTGCCATGAAATGAAAGATCTGCTCACATTCAACTCAACTACAAGAAATCACGAGGATCTGCCACTCGGCCTGTCAGCGCCGATGCAGCAGCAGTGTAAGGTGATGCCAAGTACACCTGCCCATCCTTGTGGCCCATTCGCCCGGGGAAGTTCCTGCAGCAACACCTCACGCTTGTCAGACACCCATAGACTGCAGCTTGACTGGCACTTGAGGATGGCAAGACCAAGACGAACTGACACTGCAATTGCATCACAATCTTGCAATTCCTCCCGTCAGCAGGCAGCTGTTTACCTGTTTGTGGTGGATACACAGACTTCAGGCTTGTTCATTCGTGCGTATGTGTCCTTGGGACCACCAAGGCATGCAGCACAGCTAGGGCTGGCAGGAGTGTCACAGCCTGCTTCTTGGAAGATCTGGGACGCTGTCTTGCCATCACAGCCCGGCACTGGCATGCCATACACATCCATCCACACTTTCTGTGTGGCTGGCACGAGGTACGTGGGCACCTTGACCTTGCCTCCAGCTTTGTGCATCAGCTTGGCCGCTGCTATGAAGTCCTCTGTCTTGCCTCCTGTGCAAGACCTGCGGACAGCAGCACTGCTTGCATCATGTTTCGCCTGACTGAAGGTGGCGACTTTCCTGAAGCGCTCAGAGACACAAACACACATGACGTGCTTCTCGCAGTTGTCATAAAACCAGTGAGATCCTTTGCACACATGCTTGATCTGCAGATATTACAGACAACATTGTCTGCAGATCAAGCACGTGTGCAAAGGATCTGCAATGTTTGCAAATTCTGGATGTTATGCATGTAACAGCTGAGAAGATGAGCATGCTCTGAATGACAACAAGTCAGGCAGCAACACCACAAACTCACCCGATGTACACTCTGTCAATGTTGACATTCGAGCATTCTGCAGCCTTTTTCCTGTTGTCTGGGGAGTGTGGGGCAGCCACAAGGGGCTCTATCTTGCTGACATCAAAGCGGTACTCCTCCACATAGCTGGCGCCGCCATCTGCGTGGACTGCCTCAAAGGGAGCATCTGTTCTTTGCTGGACGTAGTCGAAGGTGATGGCATCGGGAGGGCAGATGCCTGGGGAATGAGCAGAAACATGCTCAGCCCGACGCTGCTCAGACAGACATTTTCCAAGATCAAATGCTTGCTTGGCTTCCTTCTTTGTTTGGTTCACGAACCAACACATCAAGCGAACAGTCTGATATGTGACTGCAGCTTGCAATCCTGGCATACTGTGCAGGCTGCATCAACCTTGCAATAGCAATAGGCATCACCTGCGCAATATTTGGGCACTGCTGTGGGTCACACAACCATGCCACACAACTATGACCACTGCTGGACATTTAGAAAGATGGGAAGTGATGATACTGAGCAACAGCAGGATGCAGCAAGTAGTGGTGATCATGGTCATTGCTGCTGGGCATGTGCATTCACCAAACAGCACAGAAGCTGGCAGAGGGTAGACTGACCATTCTTAGCACCCGCTTCGACCACCATGTTGCAAATGGTCATGCGCTCCTCCATGCTCATGGCTGCGATGGCATCACCGGTGAACTCCATAGCCTTGTAGGTGCCGCCTGTGTGCCCAAAGTGCAGAGTCAATATGCTAACCTTTTTGCCAGTGTGGTAGTGCTACTGGGTGGGCTGTTGATGTGGGCTGTTGATGAAACAGTGCTGGGCAGAAGGCATGCGAGTAAGGCCCACCATGCAGGTGAGAATGACTTGAAACAAGCAACATTGAGCAGCTTGACCCAACTGTGCGCTGTGTGCTGCTCAACAGACGCTGTGATGAACGACTGCATGCTGCAACGGTGCGGAGTGAATACATGGTAAGTGCTCGTAGCAGACACATGGTGTCAGGTCACTGCACATAGGCATTTGGTGGCAATGAGCATTGCTGTGATAAATGTGCCAAGATAATGGTGGCAAGCACCTGCTACAGTGATCTCTCCAATGATCTGCAGTATGAGGTCCTTGGCCAGCAGGTATGGTGGCATCTCCCCATCCAGTACGAATCTGATGCTAGGAGGAACCTTGATGAGCAGCTTGCCAGTTCCCAGGATGAAACCAGCATCTGTGTTGCCGATGCCAGAGGCAAACTGACCAAAGGCGCCAGCATTGCAGGTGTGGGAATCTGTCCCAAACATGACCTCACCTGTGCAAGCAACAGCAGCAATGATGGTGCTTCCATGAGTCTATGCCCCCCCTTGCAGGGCAGGGCCTTAGCCTTGACAGTGATGTGTGTCTATGACAGCAACCAATGTGGTATGCCTTGTACACCAGGCCAATCATGACTAAACCTAAATTGCTGATGCTTACAGCATAGGAGGGCATCGCACATTGCACAGCGTAACTGCAAAGGCATATGACAGTCAGCATGAACAGTCTTCAATTTTTGTGGCTGCTTTGTGATAAGCAGGTCTGAAGTATTGAGGCCAGACCAGTGTAGAGGATCTGTGCCAAACGGCACAACATTGACGCCAACACAGCAAGATACCACTCCTGTGAACGTGAAAATAAGGCTGTGGTTTGCGTGTGCAGTATGCTCATTTACACAGGAAAGGCAGTGTCTTTGCAAAATGTGCATGGATGCAACAGAGGTCATACCAGGCAGGCAGTGGCCTTCCTGAGCCATGGCAATATGGCACACCCCCTTGTAGTCAGGGTTGGCACGGAAGTCTGACCGGTCTGTGATGTCATAGAAGTACTTGATGCCATACTTTGCGACCATGTCCCTGTTTCAGCACAGCACCCAAGTAAAGCCAAGTAAAGGGCGTGCAGTGTCGATGTCACACACCAGCTTGGGGTGGCCAATAGGATGTACTGATGTAAGATGAAAGAAACTGCGTCAAGACATGCATGTGAGCTTGCACATGGAGCAGTATCCTGCTGACAAGTTGGGCATGTTGCACAGTGCTGCTGTTGACAAGCTACACTACAGTTGGGAATGAAGCTGAAAACACCAGCATGCAACACAAGCACAGCTGTATTGTGTTGTACATGCCATGACTTGCCTCAGGATGTCCACATTACGATTGGCCCGGGGATCTGAAGTGAAGATGTAGTGGTCAGGAATGATGATGACCTTTTCTGGGTCCCACACCTGAGCGCCTGCCCCAAACTCCTTCTCAAAAATGCCGAAAGTGCCAGGACCGCAGACATCATGTGTCAGCAGCTTGTCAACATTGGTCCAGATGTTGGCGCCAGGCTGCAGCCTAGTGTTGTCTGAATGCTTTGCAAGGATCTTCTCCGTGAGAGTCATTGCATGCTTGACCTGCAGAACAGCTGCAGCTATGAAAAGGCCAGTAAACATATCAGGTCGAGTACAACAGCCAACGGCTGCACGACAACACATCCCTAGTGACGTATCAGAGCACACACATACCCCTCCTGTTGCTGCGGGCTTCCGTGAGTCCACTGGTGCTGAGGGAGCTGACACAGCAGCTGCCACCTTCAGCCCAGAGATACGTGATCTGCAGTGCTGCGTCTTGGCAGTTCTCGGGAGCTTGACTGCAGAGAAGAACGAAAATTCAGGCGGAAGACACCAGAAGGACAGAATCTATACACAGTGCAAGAGGAACAACCAGGCTCAGGAGACACGCGCTTCTGCCAACAGCAAGTCACGTACCATCGCCCGCAAGCATAGTAGAACCGACAGAAGAGAAAGACATAATGTCCGCAATTGTTAACGAACTCTACCCTCTTCGAACTGAGGTCGTGATCAGTGCTGCAATGCAGCGCAACAGAAGCAGTGTGGAGCTCGTCACGTAAAGCAAAGTAGGTTTACTCAAGGAACCCTTCTCGACTACAAGCCTGGTTGGCGTTTCAAACTTGCCTCCTCCAGTCCCCAGGAGTTTCATGCTTGCCCCCATTGTTCACTTCCTCCAGACAACCTGACGCTGCGAGAAGGCAGAAATACAGGTCATTTGTTTTCTTTGAGGTGTTTCGAGTGGCAGAGTTGGTCCTTAGAGCATAAATGTTGGTTTCCGCCAGCAGGACTTCTGCTATTATGCTGTTTGAGCAGTCAAGATTTTGTTGACTTCAGGTGTTGCCCGGACTCTGGCCCTACACCTTGCAGGTACGCGTTGCAACAGACAACCGTTCGCAAAGTGCAACTTAGCGACTGCCAGTGCTGGCTCTGCTGCTCGAGATAGACGTTCAAACTTTACTCTTTGGCGTTTTGTCCTAGACGTCCTGCTGTGGATTCCTGCCAGTGCTTTGACAGGACAAACCTTGCCCATTGACAGCAAGCAGACAGCAAGCTTTCATCTAGTGCCTGTGTCAAATTGGCACAGCTTGCTGCAGCACTTTTGTCGCCTGCTGTTGAGCACTCAAGCTGCTGTTGCTGTCACTGGTACTCTGGCAGCGCTCTGCAAACTGTCAAGCGTCTGGAATCCAGCTTTGCTGTGCTCAGCACTGCCATGTCAACATTGACAAGAAGGCTGTACTTTTGCCTCTTTCCAGTAGCTGGAGATAGTACTCTTGCTGGTGTTGATTCCGTACTGAGGCTCCTGCTTCCATGTTTGGTCATTGCTGTCTTGTTCACGCATGTCAACCGTGCAAGTACAATCTTGTGAAAGTGTCCGCACGCTGCTTTTTCTGTGCAGGGTGTTGAGCATGGCTCGCTTTGCTGATGAAGCAGAGCTTAAGCAGTTTCTGTGCGCGCTCAATTCAGAATATGCTCAGTACGCATCTTCAATGTGGAAGAAAGGCATCAGGACAGCACATCATATTGCAAATGCCAGAGAGCTAATTTTGCTGTCTTGTGGTTTGCCAGCGTTGTACATTGATGATGTAAAAGCCAGAGCAGTTCGTACAGGTGAGCTGTCGGCTGTCTACACTGTTGGCTGTCTTCTACAAGTTGCTAGCTCACCACCCATCATGCAGCTACACTTGGCCATTGACATAGAGTGTCTGATTACACCCTCTACTGTCACGACTGTTGCTATGACACTCATACTTCCTCTTACCCTCTACCCCACTGTGCTGGGCATCACATAACACTTGTTTTCTCTGCACAGTTAGCATACATGTGCTGTTCAAGGTGCAAGCTGTGTTGCCTTGCTGCCTACTTTGTCCAGAGTATGTTATCATCCAGCATGCAGGCACCACACAAGCCTTGCCAGATCATAGCCGAGCCATCATGAACGCTTTGTTTGCACCTTTTGATGAAGCAACCTTCCCAAGGCAACTAAGCGTCCCCCAGCTTAGCAAGCTGCTAGAGTCGCCGCTTGCAGCGCATGTCCCTCTGCCACCATCAACATATCAGAGTGTACATCAGTTGTATCCAGACTTGTTCGTTGAAGAGACTATTGCTTCGGCTCCTCTGCTGGCTTCAACACTGGTGAATTCGTTGCAGACACCTTGGCCCACAGGTTCTCCTACTGAGCTTCTCTATACCCCATTTTGGGCAGCTGTTGGGTATGGTTTACCTGAAGTCATTGGTCGGCAGCTGGGCTTGAACATCTCTCAAAGCAGGTGTGTTGCGCTTGTCCAAGTGCTGCGCCTTGAGGGAGCATTGGCACGTTTAAGTGATGTGTAGCATTCTGCAGGGGCAAAGAAGATTCCAGCATTACCATACCTGACAAGCGCCCCGATTACATGCAGCATCTGGACAATGTACTGGTGGTTGGTGGGGAGGACAAGCCTACGCGGCAGCTTATGCAAAAAGCTGTCCAAGAGCTCTTAGATAAGCATAAGGGCGCAAACTCAGCAGTGTATGGCGACTTGTGTTACTTGATCCTGTTTGCCACAGCTGCAGATGCTGTCAGTGTCTTTGCGCTGAACCTTGGTCAAAACCTTGGTCAAAACTCACGGCTGGAGCCCCTGATACCAGAGTTTGTGGTGTGTCATGCATCAAGTATCCAACATGCCTTGAACATTGATTACAACAAAGTTCTACTTTTTGGAGTCGCAAACGACCAGTTTGTGTACGATGAAATGCTTACAACATCTCAAGTGGAAAGTGCAGATGGTGGACTTGATGGGTCGGCAGCGCATTGTCAAGTTATTCATCAATCTGATTAGATGGCTTAGAACTGTGCATGTGATGTCCTTGCTGCCGCCGCCCCCTCCAGCTCAGCTGTTGGTTCCATTCAACAGGCCCTCACCCTATCCAGGTAAAGTTTGAGCTTGTTGCATTCCTGGACAAGCATACACCTGACTGTTAGTACATGTTACGCAAATGTAGCATACGCATGATGTGGGTCACGGATGAGACCATTGAGAGCTACTTAGTAGACACCAGTCAGACAAGATGATACTAATGTTTGAGGCTTTAGTGTACTCTTCTGGTTTGAGGCTTTAGTGTACTCTTCTGGTGTGCAAACGAGCTCGTGTCGCTTGCACCTCAACTATCCTTGCATCAAGGAAATGGCTTGAGGAGTTCATTGCACCGTTTTGACCCTTGTCCTGCAAGTTGTTTGCAGCCGATGAAGCTGGCAACCAGCAAAGCGAAGTGGAGATTACAATCCGCTTCACAAGTGTTACGAAGCGGTTTACAGTTCCAGGGCAGCATGTGCAGGAGCTCCTTGACATGTACGGCTTGCTGCAACATCTTCAACTGGCTCGCGCTATCCGATGCAAGTGCTTAGAGGTCAGCAAATCTCATGTGCAATGAGTTATGTATCTTGATTTGGAGTTTGCGGTACGTTGTTGATGTTTATGGTCTTGTGCACAGCACATGACATTTCTACAAACTGCCATGAGTATTTACACTGCATCAAGCGTGTCTTTAGTCTGGACATGTGCAGGTGAATGGTGAGCAAGTGGAGCTGAAGCACCCCATGTCAAGACAAAGTGAAGCATCTCAGAGATGCAGGAGCTGCTGTGTAAATCTGAGATTGGAACCAGTGGGGGCCCTTGTCCGCATTACTGGGACTGCACAACTGCGCAGCCTTGTCTTCTGCATCTTGACAACTCTGAAGCACATTCATGAGCATGACTTTGTGCACCGCGACATCCGCCTTGACAATGTGATCAAAGTCACTAATGGCTGGCTCTTGATTGACTGGGAACTAGCTGGGAGAACGAATCAGTTGGTATGGTGGGAGGGGAAGCTGTTGCCAGATGCAGTAAGGCACAGAATAGAGCCTTATACGTGTATAACAGATCTATGGCAGCTTGGCATGCTTATCAAGACAGCTGCAGTCTGTGCTGATGTAGCCATCACATCCTTTGCTGACCGCTTGTTGGATGGGGGCTTTGCCACTGCAGCTTTAGCACAAGCATCATTGTGGTGAACATTTGCATTATATAATGCTGTGTGAAGGGTTATCCATACCATAGTATCTGACAATGTTACTTGGAGGTCATTCCTCGTGCACCATGCGACGCAATATTCTGAGCAACGCGTGCAATCAGCAGCAGAGAAATTGCTATGGCTCGTTCAATTTGACAACAGTGCTTGCCAGAGCCTTGTGAACAGTGTTTTTTGGTCCGGATGCAATTCCAAAGGCAACTGAATTCACTTGTCAGATCACTGGACTGTTACAGCCATGCTGCAAATCACTAGGCAGCAGCAACATCAAAAGCATAAACGAGCGCCAGCAAGCAAAAACAACTAACCCAATAACCCAACCATCACTTTTCATTTGGTGCTGCAAGACCAAAGGCAAAGAGTCCATTGTCAGATCACTGGACTGTTATAGTCATGCTGCAGATCACTCAGCAGCAGCAACAAGAGCATGGGCAGCAAGCACTTGAGCACCAGCGCACACCATCAGGACTGTGAGCATCATCTCAATGATCAGGCTTGATCACTGATGGAATGGGGACCACAAGATACAGGCTGGTGTCACTTAGTGATTGATGATTGCTGATCCCATCACTCACGCTGCATCATTGAGCCCCAGAGTCATGCAGTCACCTAGGCAGAACAGCGCTGCCAGCTCACCCAACTGCACCTGCAACAGTGCACACTTCCACTGCAGAAACCATGCTACAACAACCTGGCAGCATGTGGGCTGCAGAGCTGCACATGCCGACGAGCGCAGCAAGCGCAAAAGTAAGCAGCAGCTGCAGCAGCGCCTCTCAGTGATGCACAGACCCACCCAGACTGAGGGCAAACCAGTGCAGCATGCGACAAATAACATATGTGGGTGCCGATGCCGACGAGCACAGCAAGTGTGCCATCATACGGGCATGAGCAGCTGTCGCATCACTCATGAGCAGTGATGCTTCATCACTGTCAGATGTGATGGCCTAACACACTTTAGGCCTCCCTGCAAATCCCTGTGGGCGACCAGCGCATGCCAATGAGCGCAGGAAGTGCTGCATCAGCAGCAGCAGCAGCAGCAGCAGCAGCAGCAGCAGCAGCGGCAGCAGCGGCAGCAGCAGCAGCAGCTGCAGCAGCACCTGCTTCATCACTCGCTTTGAACTTCTCCTCGATGCACAGACCCACCTAGCCTGTCGGCAAACCAGCACAGCGTGTGCAGCAGGGACAGAGCCGATATGTGGGTATCATATGAGCAGCTGCAGCAGCACATATTTCACCTCAGTATTGATGCTTCAGACCCCACTGCAGATCACTCATCACAATAGCGTTCCTTGCATGTGATCCGCGTTCACCCGCACGAGCAACCACGCCAAGTCTGTGATAGTTTGCACAAGTTGTTTTAGATAAGAGCGTGGACGCAAGGATGCCCTGCGGAAAAGTAGCAAAAACGAGAAAGCAGGTGTGACAACGTGGGCTACGTTATGCGGCTGAGAACAAATGGGCAAGCTGTCAACAGTCGGGCGGGCTGTCGAGCTGTGCAAGTCACTGGCTGTGAGCAGCCAAAAAGGCCGGTAACACTTTACGTTGACTTCAATGGCTCAAGGCTGCAGGTGAACATAATCGTGATGATATATCACAACAAACATATATCCCTCCTGTTGCTGCAGGCTTTCGTGAGTCGACTGGTGCTGCGGGAGCTGACACAGCAGCTGCCACCTTCAGTTCAGAGACACGTGATCTGCAGTTCTGCCACCAGCCAGTCACGTACCTTCGCCAGCAAGCACGGCAGAAGAGAAAGACATGGCGTCCGCAACTATAAATAAAATTCACCTCCTCCTCAACCAATTCTGCAACAGAAAGTAGGTGAGTAGAGCTCCGTCACGTAAGCAAAGTAGGTTTACTCAGGGAACCCTGGTTGACTACAAACCTGGTTGGCGTTTCGCTGCCGACAGACAGACAGAAGACGCGGTCTCACCAGGTTACGTTGGTCTGCTTTTGCTTCAGCCGATTCATTGATTCCACAGTCCTCATTGTCGACGCTCGCGCCTCAAGGCAGCTCTGCGGCAGGTTTCGACGATTCATACAATCTAAGCTGCACTTGCGCTTGAAATCTAAAAATGCAGCTGGGTAAAGGGCGAACGTACATCATTGACAAATTGCCACTACAGCCAGTTCAGGGACACCAGTGCCGCATCTGTTTGCGCAGCCAGTCACGAGCACGGCAAGCAAACCGAGCGTCTTTGGCGCAAGCACAATCTCTGGATTACAAACAGGCAGGGGTCGATATCGATGCTGGAGCAGAACTTGTCCGCAGAATACAAAAGTTGAATCCAAGTATTGGTGGATTCAGCGGTCTAGTTCCCTTTGGTAAGAGACTGTGATTGCAGTTGCAGCAGCCTGCAGACCCATACAGGTGCGCTCAATTCAGGACGCTGACTGAATCATCGCAGGTGCATACAGGTGACTCGTTTCTAGTGGCTGGCACGGATGGTGTGGGAACCAAGCTCAAACTGGCTTTTGACATGCAAACACATGATACCATTGGCATTGACTTGGTAGCTATGAGCGTGAATGACATCATCACCTCGGGGGCTAAGCCAATGTTCTTCCTGGACTACTTTGCAACAGCAAAGCTCGATGTAGATGTTGCTGAGTCGGTACGTAGACTGTGACATTGCACAGATGAGCACTGCTTCAGTGCTTTGCGTGTGTGAACTATCAAATCTGCATGACATGATTGCACACTCAAGCTGCACCAAGGTGTTAGGCTGATGCCAGACAATTCCTACCAGGCTTGCATCCATTGAGCCTGATCTGCAATGGTGCATACAACATGATCACATGCATGGCCATGTGCAGGTGGTCAAGGGGATTGTTGAAGGCTGCAGACAATCTGACTGTGCCTTGTTAGGTGGGGAGGTGCGCCCTGCTCCAATTTCCCATCTCAAATCAAAGCGTCTATACAACAAGCATGTTTGATCTACTTTGCTTCACCAAACTGGCTTATCCCCAACATGTTTTGCCACGAAAGGCTCTGCACGTACAGCATTGAAGACGGAGTTTTCAAAGCTGGTCAGGCTGCATGTCAGCCACATTGCACTGTGCCTCACTGCATCTTAGCCTCAGACTGCTGGATTGCATCTCAGCAGCTAACCTTTGCTGCAGTCCACGCCATGTGATGCTATTCAACAAGAAGCTGTTCTATCTCTACAACAAACTTTGCGAGCAGCCGTACACAGCAGTTTGTTGTCTTGTTGAAGGAGTGGGACGCTCTGTTACAGTCAACTCTCCTCCTTTCAACTCCTCTGCTTTTAACTCCTCTGCTTTCAACTCCTCTGTTTGATGTCACTGCAGACAGCAGAGATGCCCGGGTTGTATCAGCCGGGAGAGTATGATGTGGCTGGCTTTGCAGTGGGCTCTGTTAAGCAAGACAGAGTCATTGATGGGAAGCAGATACAGGAAGGGGACGTCCTTGTCGCACTGCCATCTAGTGGGCTGCATTCCAATGGCTTCTCCCTTGTACGCAAAGTGGTGGAGGTGGGTCGTCACCTGCAAACAGCTGACAGTGTAACATGGATTGTATTTTGATCTTGTGCTTCTTGTGCTGCATGATGCTTGTCTGTTGTGGTCACAAGTGACAGTGCAGGTGTGTGTCACACTGGTCACAATTGCAATCAAAAGAATCTGCCTTCAACCAACCATTGCTGAGGCATGGGTGCGCAGGACAAAGAGTGGATGTCCTGTGTAGCAAGAATGCCTTCTGCACTGTGCTCAAAACCATCTCACTCATGCACAACTGCTGGCAGGGCATTTCTCCTTGAGCATGCGATGATGCCAACATATGATCATTGACGCCCATGCAAACATTAAGAACTGTTTTTACATGCTCCTACAGCACATGTTTACTAGTACAAGATTCAGCTGCCAATTAGGAAGATTGATGGGTGCAGGTGAGTGGCAAAAGCTTGCAAGATCCAGCTCCTTGGGGTGGGGCAGGCACTTTGGGGCATGCCCTCCTGGAGCCCACTCTCATCTATGTCAAGCGTCTGCTTGCCCTGACAGACGCAGTCCATGTCAAGGTCAGCACAGATGTTTGTGTGCCAGCACACTCTGTACACAGTCGTCCTTCTCAACGCTGATGGTTGCACAGACAATCAAGACCCTGTTGTTGCATGTTGTCCAACATCACTCACACATGCTGCACCTTGCATGTTTGCTGTTCTTGTGCAATGTTGTAAAACGTTCCTTGTTGTGCTGCTTCTCAGGGGTCACATCACTCTTTTGTTTGCTCTGGCATCTCAATTTCCGGTCATGTGCATTCAACCTAGAGGCAATTTGGCATTTGCAGAATGACTGTGCACATGGACTGCAGGGTTGTGTACATATCACTGGAGGAGGGTTTACAGAGAATTTGCCTCGGGTAATGCCCAAAGGACTAGCGTGCCAAGTGCAGTCAAGCTCCTGGGAGTGGCCGCCGCTGTTTCAATGGCTTCAGAAGGTGGGTGAACTCAACTTGCATGTTGACTCTGCCAACATGTAAACCAATGATACCTTTGAAAGCTATGTATCAAGCCAGCAATTGAATGGCTAATGAAAGCTTGCTTCATCTAAGCTGTGTTCTGCTCCATTATGTAATTCAATGCCAGCCACAAACTTGTCTTGCTCTGGCCTTAAGAGTGTTGTAATTGTACTTAAGTGCTGGCCTTGAGCTGTGCAGGCTGGAAACATTGCAACGTCGGAGATGTACAGAACATTCAACATGGGTGTTGGCATGGTGGTCATTCTTCCAGAATCAGATGTGGAAAAGGCTTTGGCCATTGATGGCGCAGGCTTTGTCTTGGGGACAGTTGTCACTGGAGATGAAGTTCAGATTGTCTAATTGTGGATTGGCCGTTCTTGTTTTAGCAGACCTGCCAACTTACATGTTTTCTGTGTCGCCATTGACAAAGCTCTGTCCAGTTGGAAACACAGATGAGATGGTGGCACCTTGATTTTGTACAAAGCTTTGCAGTGACCCCTGAAGTCATCTGGGTCACGTTTATGCAGTGAGCTTGTTGATAGCTTCAGACAGAGAGAACGCTATTATGAAAGCAAACTCAAACGAGTTTGAGGGCAAACTCATGCACCACAAACACAGCAGGCTTCACATGGGGCACAGGGTTACAATTGCAGCAAAAGACAACTCAATCAATTGCCTTTCTGCGCTTGACACCTTTGACAGGTTTGGGCGAACTGACATTTGACTTGTCTTGCAAGGGAGACGAAAGCTCCTTGTGGGCAGCCTGCACATAAGACAGGATCCAAACTTAATAGCATGATCATATAAGCACAACATTCCCCTGTATTGCTTTACATCATTGCACCCGCCAAGCTATGTAAAGAATGGTACTGGGGTCATATGCATGATTGCAATGCAGAGAGAGTGATGCCGAGACTCGAGTGTGTTGACCCCCTGTGTGCGCACCCACAATGGGCAACGTGCACTGCGTAAAGGGGCTGTTGGGGGCTTTGCAACAGCAAACTGTCTCTAGTACAGACAGCATGCAGAACAGAGGTTCACAGACAGACTTTATACTATACGGTACAATACTCAGCCCACGTCGAGCTGCATCAGACTCGTGCAAAGGAGAGCAACAGGCAAGTTCTGATGCAGTGCGATACTCCCACTGCTGATAGCGCGGTCCCTGAAGAAATTCTATGGCACAACAGCGTTACCTTGCTTGCATGCGCAGTGATTGCAGGTCCTTCCAGGAACTGGCGATGTAGCAGCTCTGTCTTCAGCAGCCGAAGCTGGAAGGGCTGTTGTGCCTGACCGGGCAGGATCTGGATGTTGCCGTTGTTGATGAGCTGCAGCATAGCACTGAACAGCCGGCTCACCTCTGCTTGGCTCCCTTCATCTGCTACTGCTTCAAAGCCCACTGGTTTAACCTGCAGTGCAGCAGACTCCTGAGCAGCTGTCACGCAATGTTTGTGTGCTGGTTGACAAAGAAGCAGAGCAGCTTTGAGCAAGCTGCCCTTTGGCAACTGCTTCAAAGCTGCATGAGCTAAAGCACTAGCAATCTTCTGAGCAGCTGCCATGTGATGTTTGTATGCTAGGAGCACAAGCAGTGAACATGCTGCTCATTTCTGCTTGACTGGGCTCATCTGTAACTACTATAGAGCTAGCTGTGATAGTCCTGCATATAGTCACGCATGGAGCAGCAGGGCGGGCGTCAGACAATGGTCATATGCAGGCTGGTGTGGCTTGTACTGCAGACCGCACTTAAAAGACAGCTGCACCCTGCTGGATTGGCTTCTTCTGCATCTCATTCACTGTCCACTGGTTCACACGCTTGACACTTTGGAAAAGTGAAAGTTGTTGCTAGAATTGAGTTGTTGCCTGACTTGAACTCCTTAAAGCTGCCCCTGTTGCAACTGCTGCAAAGCTTGTTGTGTCTGCGTACACTACTCATGAGAAAAACATCATGCGCGAGCTTCGCATGCTGTCAGTGCCGCCTGTGCCAACCCTGCTGCACAGACTAACACACAAGAGGCAGGCTGATTGCTGTGGCTTGACTCCTTCGAGTTTGCGTACAGCTATATTTTGACTGCCATGTACCTTATAGCAAATTTGATGCTTGTAAGGTAACTCCTTTTTCCCTCCTCTGGTTTTAGCCAATTGTGTGTTTTGTCAGCTAGTATGGTTCACTTCGGAATGTTGGCGTGAGACTGGACGATGCACTAAGTGTTCTACTGTTGTACACATCAATCATCGTGGTCACGGTTTGCAGCTTGAGTGTGCAGAGTCAAACCCAAAGCTGTCAACAGCAAGCCATCATTGCTTTCATGCTTGTCTGTTGACCAAGCTCGAAAATGCACATTGTCAGCAGGCCATAGCACGCATACCGTGGACGTCTGCAGCTCAACTGGGTGCTCTGGATCCCTGCAACTCAGGCGTGCCAGCTTGTCCAGAACCTGGTCGCCATACAGGTGTATGTCAAAGGCTGGCCGTGCATCCTGCTCATCCAGCAAGGGCTGAATCTTGTGGCGCCAATTAGACACCCTAGAGGCCAATTCAGTCTGCACCTCCGCTGCTGCGGCGGCCTGCACCACAATGTCAGCAGCCGTTGCATGTACTGTTTGGGCACGACACAGCCTGCGCTGTGATGCTAGCAGTCATTGCTGCACGTACTTTTTGAGCGTAACGCAGCCCGTGTGGCATCTGATCATGTGAAGGACCCTGTCTGAATGCAACATTGTGGTTTCTGCCTGCCGTTTTTGTTTGGGGGTGTTAAACACCATTGGTTATGTGCAGAAGCAACGCAGCTGCTGGAATGGATTACATTCTCTGCTCTGTTCTGAATGTGGCTGACTGCCAATGGCATTCTTTATGGTGAAACTGAGTAAGTGACAATGAGTAACATGTGTTGGCTCACCGGTCTGAACACCTGACGCAAGGAGACAGTATCTGAATGCCTGCATGATTGTCTCAAGGCTGTGCTGCATTTGCCTTTGCCTGTATGCAAGACATGCTGACCTGGATGAAGGCTTCTATGTGCGCTTGGCACAGCTCCTCATAGCTCATGCTATCAGCATCACCATCAGCTGGAGGGCCGTTGCTGGCAAAGGCCCTGTCACCAGCTCCTGCCAGCTCAGCCCACTCATCCAACTCAGCCATCGAATCTTGTGGGAAGTTATGCCCAGGCTCACTGCCTCTATCTGACATACCTCCTGACACATATCCGCCTGCAAACACGTGCGCATCAGTTTGTTGCATATCAGCTAGATTAGTAGAAGCAATGCTGGGAACTGAAGCTGTAGTTCCCAAGGCTGAGAGTCTAGGCCAGGCATGTACTGCATGGACATATCAGCACAGCGTATGAGTCAACAGCATACTCTCCTGTTGTTTTGTCTCCTGTATCTGACCAATAGATCAGCCAACAGCTCAAGTACAATGCACATTGACAAAGCTGGTGCTGTGTTTTGGCAATCTAAACAAAGTGGCAAGCAACGACTGCCCAGCTACCCGGCTATCTGCCTCACCGGCACAGTCTTCTTCATCGTCCAGGTCAGCACAGCCTGCTGCTGCCTCTTCCCTTGTGAAGGCACTCCCTGGCTGGGCCTCCTGATGTCCCCTGGCGGTGGCCACCTTCCTGGCGGCCGCCAAGCGCTGAGCCTGCTGGCTGCTTTGCAGCAGCTTCAGTGCATAGTTGAATTCAGCAAAAGTGCAGCCTGAGACTGTTGGCGGAGGTATGCTGCCCAGTGTACAGCCTGCATTCCAAGCCTGCTTGACTACCTGGGTCAGTTCAGTTCCTGATCAATGTCATCATGTCATGTGGGAGTATCTTGTCCTTGAATGCTGGGCTGACCAAATGCAAGTCTAATCAAATCTGTTCATTTCAGTGGGAAATCACTTGGTCAAAGCTGCCGGGCAAACAGCTAATTTGACATCTCCAGATGACACGGTCAGCTTGTACTGGTACAGCTGCTCTGCAAAGCTGCTGGTTGGCTGTCAACAAATGCTGGACTCCATCACAGGCTGATGCAAGCATTCACCTTTACTGATGTTGATGCACAAACGTATTTGTGGCTGGATTTGAGGCTGCTTTGCTCATGCATATGGATAGCAAAATTCATCAGCGAAACAAGTGACTTACCCAGAGCACCAAAGTCCAGGACATCAGCCTGTTTGGGTCGCTTCCGTCTAGTGGGCTTTCTGCCCTTCTTGAAGGGCTTGATGGGGAGAGTACCCTTACTGTGAGGGTCTAAAGGTGCATATGGGTCAAACTCCTCCTCTTCTTGGTCTTCTTCTTGCGGCTGTGCTGCCTGCTGGGATGAATCTGACTGCAGAAGGTGCTGTGGCTGATCTGCATGGAAGCAGAGCTAGTACATTAAGCTCAACCCATCGTATTGGGAGCACTTACAGTGCAGACATATCATTTGCTGGTGACTTCTGTTTTGAGAACACTCACTCTGTATTGCCCTTGTGACAAGCCATTGATATGGACAGCAGCCAATCAAAGCAAGGCACCAGAGCATGGCCACATGCTGCCTCCAGAACTAGCAGTATACCCAAGCACGAATATTGCATGCATGATACTACATGCCGAAAGCATTGCTCCAGTGAGTGTGCCATGATGGATCACAATGATGCATGCTGTGTTACTGTGCTGCGTTCCCGTGATGCTTTGGGGGCTGCCAGAATGGCATGCTTTGCTGCCATGAGGCTTGCTGACCTGCCATGCCTGCATGATCCAGGTTGGCAGCCTCCTGCTGCATGTAGTCAGCCCCATCGTCCCCACCACCACAATCATCAAAATCATGACTACAGCCCTCTGCCCCATCATACCCCTCATCATCGCCTGTATCCATTGCATCATGACTAGCGCCTTCTGGCACAGGTCTGACCTGCTGATCTGGCTGCTGTGTATGCGTGCTGGCTGCTATGTTGCTGCAGCAAAGCTGCTCATCCAAAAAGTCACCATCCTGGGCTTCAAGCAACAGTGCACCAGAATGATGCATGCTGCAGCTTGCAATCTGCAGCAGGAGCACAGCAGGCATGTCTGTTGCAACAGTGTGCCTTGGGTTTCTGCATAGTTGCATTCAACCTGAGGATCTGCTGAACAACATGCCACATCAGACAAATGCAACAAAAGCGCACATACAGTACTGCAAGTGACTTGTGCTGTCTGTCAGGTACACCAACTATGCTGCTGAGTTCTTTTGTATAGATCACACACGCTGTGACTGAGACAAGTGTTGATTGCAGCAGCAGCTCACCCTGTAGTTGCCAGCATCACCGTCTCCACCTGTTGCTGATGACGTGCTTTCCAGAGCCAGCAATGCTGCCGGTGGCCTGACAGCAGCAGGGATGGCTGTTGTGCTTGTCTGATCCATGTCAATGGCAGTGCCCTCTGAGCACACACAATGCAGCTTGGTGATGTGTGCATGGTGCGTCAGATGTATTTGATGTTGTGCGGAAAACTGATCACAGGGGCACGTCAAGCACGAACAAAAGCAGTGCCTAGTTCCACGGGATCATGTTGACCATCACGCTGATGGTGTTGCTGTATACTGCCAATGGAGCATACTGGCTCATGCTAAAGCATTGCTGCTGAAGTAAATAACAAATAAGCAGCCAATGCGCATATGCTGAGTACACTGCATGACAACAGAGGGAAGGCATTACCTTCAAGCACATCATCAAGATTCAGAAACTGTTCCTCATCATCAAGATCATCATTGTCAGCTTCTTGCTGACCGCTGAGACCCTTTGATGCCTGTCTCCTGCATCACAATGTTGCCTTGAAGAACCTGTATACACTGGCTGCAAATTGGGTGCAAGCAAGCTGCATGCACACATGGCTAATTTGGCTTGATAGCTTACCTTTTCTCGGCAATGAACTCCAGCGCTTGGTATACCAGTGTATGCAGGTACTCCACCTTCTTGCCATACACGCAGGCTGAGCCCTGAATTAGCAGCGCAGCTGCAGAGCACCACATTTGGTGAGTAAGACTAAATGCCAGCAAAAAGGTGGTCTTGTACATAATGACAGTATGTATGTACCTTCTGCAAAGTTCAGGTTGGGGCCACCTTCGAAAGAAAAGGTGACGCTTTCCAAGACATCCTACATGTTCAGACCAGCCAAACCTGCTCAATTTGTGTGCCAACGAGCCAAAGATTTCCTGCTACCAGCACCATGTGCCAGGTTGTGATGATAGACATTGTCGAATGCATGAGTCTGTGACGCCTCACCAGATAGTCTTCCAACTCATTGGCGATGTTAATATCCCAGTTCGCTGCAAGGTCTCGGATCGGCTGCAACAAGTGTGCAAACTTGTTGTCTTCAAGCTTGTCCATGCTGCCTAGTGCACTGCCACCGTGATGTACCGTTTTTTTCTGCATTTTCGGGCCGAACGTGATCACATCTATTGATGCGAAGCTGTTGTTGACTTCCGTTCAAACTCAGAACCGCTTGATCCTTTTCCGTTCTTCTTCTGCCTCGCACCTTCCTCAACCTCTGTTAATCCCCTCGCTAATTTAGTTCGAAATTGCTGTAAGGAGACCTGTGACCGCTCCGATATTTCGCCCAGGAAGCCGGTATTCGCTCGGCCCTCAGGCGTGAGCAGCAAGCCACCAGGTTCTTGCGTTCTACCTTTCGTAGATGGTAGCTGGGCAAGGGGCAGGGTGACACCGCTTCTGATGCCACGGTCAGATCACTGTGCGCTGCTTTAGAGCTACTTCACTTGCGCGGTATGGCTGCAGCAGCCAGCCACACCCTCGGCTCAAAAGTGTGGGTAAACGACGCTAAAGAGGGATGGGTGAAAGGCGACGTTGTCAAAGTAGAGAAAGGCACCTTAAAAGTCAGCACAGAAAAGGGCAGCATAAAAGCTTACAAGCCAGAAGAATGTCCTTTGCAGAATCCACAGACTGCAGGTGGTGTGGAGGTATGACGGCACAACCAGTTGCACAGACCAGACCCAGCGCCCAGAATGTTCAAGCAGTCTGCAAATACTGCTCAGCACGCGCGCAACCAGCTTCAGCTCTTATGCCACATAGCAGTTGCATGCAATGTAGCGCCACAGCACACATAGCTCTTGCCAAGCTAGAATCATGTCTATGTTTGGCACTGCCATCTGCAGGACATGACCACACTGTCCTACTTGAACGAGCCAGGGGTGCTTTGGAACCTGAAGGCACGATACCAGCTGGATGGCATTTACACATACACAGGCTCTATTCTGATAGCA
>JAABUK010000980.1_pt1 | contig 56852 bp, 27 predicted proteins | sample 5559141 | NCBI WGS metagenome assembly JAABUK01 (sample SAMN10711869, study PRJNA513367) | rock metagenome | isolation source: Antarctica rocks | place: Antarctica: Victoria Land, Pudding Butte nord | collected 2016-01-03 | reverse complement strand
AAACTAAAGTTAGAAGTATTTATCTTTATATATAATTATTTAATTAAATTATAATAGCGTAGAAAAGGCGCGTTTACGAATATATCTCGTAAGATTTAAAACGCTTCCGTAGCGCCGTTTATTTATTCTAACGGATTTATTTTCTTATTTATTTTACTACCCTTAAATAGATTAGTAAATAGTATAGTTATATTAAAATAATTATAAATAAACCGCCTATAAAAGTTAACGAAGCCTAAAAAGACTTATACCTCCCGATATATTTTTAGTTAAGATTATTCCTTAATAATTTTAATATATTCCGGGTTTATAATTACCTTATTAATAAATATAATAAAATTTAAAAACTCGATTGTTTCGGTATTAAATTAATACTTCTTAAAGTTAATAAATAACTAGAATTAATATAATTATTTAAATATTTATTTAATATACCGTTAATACTCCGCCGGATTAATACTATAAATTAAGATATTATCTAGATATATTATATATATTATATCTACTAAACCTATAAATATATAATTAATATAAATTTAAAACGTCGCCGGTATATTAGCGAGCCTAAAAGGTATAATTAAATATTCGAAATAATTATAACGAGTTCGGAAAATAATTTTTTTATTTATCGCTTTCCTTAATCCGGATTTTATAATAAATATCCTTAAAGTCTAACTTCGTAAAGATTTTAGAACCGTATAAACGGTCTAATATCTCGGTGATTAAGGGTAGCGGGTATTGATTCTTAATAATTATTATATTTAAACCCCGATAATTAATGTAAAGACGTAGCTTATTATTCTTTTTAGGTATAAAAAAAATAAGTATTTTAATTAAAAAGAGTAAATAACGAGTCTAGTCTTTATAAAATAAAGATTCTAAATAATATTATAACTCCGATAATTTAGTTTAAGATAAGTTATAAAGAGGTTTATAAAGTAGTTCATTATTAATTTTTATTTTAATAATATAATCTCTCTATTTAAAAATAAATAGGGTACTCGCTTTCTCATTAGAAAAAATTAATAAAACCTTATAAATTTCCTAGGAATCTTTAGGTTAGGAAGTTCTTTTTATTCGCTTTATACTACCGTAATATATACGACCGCGAATATATTCGGTTTATTTTTAAAACTATTAGTGAACTTAGCCGGTTCTTTAATCTATAAATTACTAGAATTAATTTTAAACCGTTATTAGTCCGCTTTAGAATTAATTAATATTTTTAATTAATATAATTTAAATATACCTAGAATAACGTCTAAATCTTTAAGGTCTATAGTATAGAATAAAATATTATATTTATACTTTTAACCCTAACTATCGACTATCTAATAATCTAATTAATACGCGTTATAATAATATATATTTTACCCGTTAATTACTTTAGCTAGCGGTAAAGTAGCGTTATAAAATTCTAAATTATTTTTAACGACGAATTATTATAAAATTAGATTAATTTATACTCTAGAGTTAATTAAAGTAATAAATTATTTAACTTTATTTTAAAGGGTAATTTAATCCTTAAAAAGAATAAAAGGATATATCTTTATTAATTATTTTTCTTACCCTTCTTCCGAGGCGTAAATTAGGTTTAATCGTTTTTTATTAATACCGCGCCGACGTTTATAACTAGTTTATTTATATCGGGATATTTAGGCTTAATATAGCCTTCTATTTTATAATAATAATAAATAATCTTATTATATAAAGAATTAGTAGTATTAGTTTTATATTTATTACCCTTTTTTTTTAAATACGTCTATTTAACGTTATCGCCGGTATTAGGTTTAATAATTCGGTTTATTATAAATTTTTCTTTATTAGGGTTCTTTAATTAAAAACCCGAATTAGAATTAAAACCGCCTATTAATTATATATACTCTAGATTCTTTTCTTATAAAATAATTTAGGTAAGAATTTCTTTTCTTTAAATAAATATACTACTAGTATTAAAAATCTTATTTTTAAACTTAGGTTTAAATTTAGTTAAAAAGAAATTTACTTTATACTCCTCCGAGAACGGGGGTAACTAGGCCTTTATTTTTTTAAAATAAACTTTAAATAACGATATTTTTTAATAAAATTATTATTTAACTTCCTTTTATTTCTTATAAATAAAGAGATAACGGTTAACTAAATCTATTATTAAATTAAGAAAAAACTTCTTAAAAAAGCTAAACGTAATATTAACTAAATTATATAAATCGTAGTATTTATACTACTACGTTAAAGGGTTACCTTCTAACGAGTTTATATAATATATAATCCTTAAATAGTCGGTAGTAAAATACTTAGGATTAATTAAAAATTTATTATTTACGTCGCGGAACTAGTATAAATATTTACCTTCGCTTATACCTTTATAAAAACGTATTTTATTAAGATATAGTATTTCCGCCCTAATAAGAATATCCCTATTAAATATAATTAAACTTATTACTATTCTACCGGTAGGTATAATAATTAAAGGATCTTTATTATAAATAATAAATTCCGTTAACGCTCCGCTAGCGGGCGTAGAAATAATAGGATTATATAATTTTAAATTTTAAATTTATAATACCCCTAACTCTTATTATTATTTAAGGCGATAGTTTTCTTTTTTAATAACTTTAAGTTATATATTTAAAATCTCTTCGGGGGTAGTAATACCTTCGAATTTATTATTATCCTTACGGCGGGGGTCGTTAGAGGGGGTTTAATTAATATTATCGTCGTTAAGTTTTTCTAAATATCCCGAGGTTAAACCCGATATTATAATAATAATAAGCCTTTTCTTTAAAAAAATTTAAAAGATTAAAATTATAATATTTAAAACCGTTAGCGTAGAGCTAGCGGCTTAATAATAATATAAAAAATATAAAATAGTTACGGGGTTTATTACTAGGTAGTTTTTAAATTTTAAATTTAATAATAGAATTAATTTTTAAGGATTTTAATAAAACGGGGGAACGCTAACTCGATATAAAATTACTAAAAGTTAGAACCCCGCGATATTAAGGCTAGAACCTTATATCGATAAATAATAATATTATAAAAGTAGCGGAGCGTAGGCGTATATAAAGTACTAGCGCCTTTAGCGGGGCGTAGGTGTATATAATATATTACTACTTTATAAATTAAGCCTAAAAGTAAAACTAGTAGTAATTATAATAATAGCGATAACGTAAATAGCGCTAAATTAAATAATAGTAGTATAGATAATAAAGTAGATAAAGATAAGGAGTATAGGATTTTATAGAATTATTAACGCCGATACTAAACGGATAGCCCGTATATTAAATTTTAAGTAAACTAACTATTAAAGTCGAGTAGAATAAAATATAAATATAAATATATTATAGATCTACCTTAAATAATTAAATTTAAAGTTATTTAAATATTATAAAGTTTTATTTTATTATAGGTTTACTTTACTACCGCTCTCCTTTTACCGCCGTTATAGTTATTATTATTCTAGAGCCTATTCGCGCTCTTATTTAATACGAATTCGAGTTAAGATATAGTATCGATAGTATCGCCGCCGGCCTTTATAATATAAGCCTATATATACTATAGAGGATAATAATAATATAGAGGCTTTATAGTATCGTCTTTATACCGAGTAAGAATTTAGGGGGGCGGCCTAAGAAGATTAATAAACTCTTAAAATATAAATTTCTATACTATTTTTCTAAGCGGCCGATAACTTATTTAAACGAAATAACCTACTTTTTATTAAATAAATATAATATTACCGTTAATAAAAGTATTATCTAGCGGTATCTTTACCGCCTAAATTAAAATAGGAAGATTTAATATAAGGTCGCTCGTAAATATAATTAAATTTTAAAAATTATTTAGTTTATAAAATTAACGGGGTAGCGAGCTAATTAATTAATTTTTCTAGACGAGAGTATTGTTTATAAATATACTAGTATATTCCGAGCTTTTATATATAACGTCGATATAATTAATCTTAATAGGCGATAGGAAATATAATTAGGTCTTTATTAATATTACGCCGTTAATAATCTAAAACCTATATAGGAGTAGGAGGTAGAGTTTTTTATTTATATATATTATTAATAGTTACCTCGACTAAATTATTTATTAAGATTTAATTACGGCGGCGATATTTAATAATTTTATCGAATATAATATCCTTCCTCGCTACGACCGTTTCGAAAACGATAATATACTCTTAATAATAATCTATAATAATATTAATATTTATTATAATCTAGTTCTAGCTAGGTTATATATTAACGCCGGTATTTTACTCGAATACCTCCCTCCTTATTTACCCAATTATAACTTTATCGAGATATCGTTCTTAGTTTTAAAGAGCTAGATAAGACGGTACTCTAATATTATTTAAATATATATAAACGAGGGGCGATTTAGCTACTTCCTAGATTTAATAATAAAGTTATAAACTAGTTATAGAGATTCTAGTAATATTTTCCGGTAATTAAATATTAGTTATAAAAGTAAAATAAATATTTAAAAAAAGGAAGAAAAAGAGGATAATAATATTTATAATAATATAAAGTAAGAAAATAGCTTATATATATAAATTTATAAATAACTTATAGAAATAAGTAATTTTAACTTATTTATCTCTCGGTAACTTAATTATTAATAAAAGTATATAAATCGTTTAAATCCTCGTCCGCTCCGTAGCCTTAACCGTTATCATCGTTATATTTAATTAAGTCGATAATATAGTCTTTAGTTACTAGTATAAGCCTCCTAATTAAAGTACTAGGTAGTATATTTAAAATATAATTAATTAAAGCCAGCGAGTCTTTTATAGAAATATTCAAGAGATATTTAAAGTTAATAATACTTCTTATTTAAAATTCCCTTTTTTCACGCCTAAATTAGTTAATAAAATAAATAAATAAGTATTTTATTTTAAATATAATCTTTAGTTTTTTTTATTTATATTTAAACTCGTTACCTTTCTACCCCTAAACGTCTTTTATAGTATAATCTTTATTTAATAACTTATTCTTTATATCCTTTAAGCTAGGTTTATCGCGGTATTATAATTTAGACTTAATTTATTTAATTAATTTAACTACGTAGTCGTTAATTAAATTACTACCGCGATAAAGTAAAATAATAAAATTATATATAATAGAATAAAAGGGTTAGCGATAAAAAGACTCCTTTATTCTTTCTAAAGCCCTTCTAGCCTATATCTTAACTTTTAATATAAAGATTCGAATATTTATTAAAGGGGAGGCTACCGGTTAAATAAAAAGAGATATATATATATAAATAAATAACGGATATATATAATTTACTAGCGGCGGCGGTATTAGCCTAAATAATATAAATTTATTCTTTTACTCTCGTCTTTTATTTTTTTCTTTATATCTTTTTTTATCCTCTTATCTTTTTTTTATTCTCGCCGGCGGTTCCTCTTTATTTAGTTATTTTAAAATATCTAGTTTAATAACTCTTTACTAAACCGTAGTATCTTTATTTAATAATATATAATATATTTTATTCTTATTAACCTAGTAGTATTTATATTTATTCGAATATTTATATTTATTATATACCTAGCGGCCGAGAATAGTCTAGATTAAAATAATATTAAGATTTAAAGTATTTAATTACTCTAAAATAATAAACTAGTAATTTATAAAATTATTCCCTCTAATTACCTTAAATAAAATAAAAGTAAAACTATTAACGTTAACTCCGGTATTAGAACTAGTAATAAAAAGAGTAATAATAATTAGTTATAACGAAGTAGATATAATAATAAATACTTCCTCTATAAGAGTAAGAGTTTAATATAGTAATAATTCTACTTTAAATTTATTCTTATTATTTTTAAAGAACGTATCTAATTAACCCTCGATAATGTATTAACTACTATTATCGTTTATAGACTACGGATATCGTTTTATCGCCGGTAGTTTCTTATATAATAACGTCGCCGTTATAAAGACCCGAAAAGTAGGTAGTTTATAGTTAAGAGTATATTTAAAAATCTTTTTTTAATACTCCCTAAAGACTCGCCTTAATAGGAATAAATTTAAATTATTAATATTATAGTTCTTTACTTTACTAAAGAGGATAATGGGCTTCTTTATTTAATATAATAAAATATATATTTAATAAAATACTATTTATACTATAGGCTCCTTAATAGGCTTAATAGGTCTATTCCTATTTAAGAATATTAAAATATTAATAACTTTAATTATAATTTAAATAAAAGTAACTTTAATAGTAGTTAATTTAATAATTTTAATAATAATAACCTCAGCGGCCTTATAAATCTTAGCGGCTTTAATAATAATAAATTTAACTATTACTTTTAATATTAATATTAATATTTCTCGCTCTTTATCCTTATTTTTATTTTTATCCTTATCGAACGATTTCCTCCGTAGGAATAAACTACGCCTAGACGGTAACGGCGGTATAAAAATAAAAGTATATTTAATCTAATTTTTAACCTAGTTTATAAACTTACCGAAGCTCTTTTAAATTATAAAAAAGAGAGTTATAAAAACTCTTTGAAGCGGTAGAGATATAAATTAACTTAATTTAAACTAAAAGTTATTTTATTTATTAACGACTCGCCGCCTAGGGTTATTACCTAGTTTTTTAATAATAAACTTTAAATATATTAAGGTCTTAAAAGGAGTTAAAGTTAAATTATATACTCTTAAATAATTTAGAGTTTATTTTAAGCGAGGTTAAAATAACTTTATTTATTAAATAAATAAAGAAGTTATAAAAGCGGCCTTATCGGTAATAGTACCTCTAAATAATATAAACGAGTATTATTTCTTAGGAGGGGGCTTCTTTAGTAAAGAGTTTTTATTATTATCGTTTCCGGGTTTCTTTAAAAGTATTTTAAAAATAATAATAATAATTATACCTCTACTAAAGCGGGGGACGGGCGGTTTATATATTATATTATAACTAGGCCCTAGCCTAACTTTAATTCTACCCGATTAAGATATTAATACGGGCCTATTATACGAACTAGAGGGTCGCTATCTCCGTAAAGAGATTACGGGGGCGGTAGGAATAAATATAAATAATATATAATATAATACAATCTAGGTTACGTAATATTAGACTTTATAAATCTACTAAGATTACTAAATATCGGTGACGATATATATATTTTACGAAGTGAATACGCGGGATTATATAGTAAAAAATAAATAAAAGGACCCCGAATAAATACTTATATAATTTATAATCCCCCTAAAAAAACCTTCTAATTTATACTACTTTTAGGGTACGTATATATAGAACCCGTATAGAATTTTCCGTATTAATTCATACCCTATTTATAAAGCTCCTTTTTATTTATTATAGATAAATCCTTATCTATATTAAACCCTAACTAACCGTACGGTCCTATATAAGTAGGTATTTATTTTAATTTTATTCTCTATTAATTTATATATATTTATATATATTTTATACTTATCCGTACCTAGCCTATAATAGTAGGTATAATATCCGTAGGCGATACCGAAGATAAAGACGAAATTAGTATAGATTTATATAATTTAGAGTATTTAAACTATAAAAAGCTACCGAGCGGTAAAGTTAAAAACGAAAACGTATTAAAAGTTAAAGAGAAAGTACTCGATTTATATACTCCCGTATAATATCGTATCTTTACGTACGTAGAGGCTGTCCGTAATATCGGTTTACGCGAGGGTAGGACCGTTATATATACTATATTACTATACTATATAGATTCGGGACTAAACTATATTAATTTATATAAAATTTTACGCGTCCGTTTAATATCGAGGGTATTCTTTTATAATTTTATATAAATATTATATACCTAAATAAAGACCGTTACGCCTATTATATAAAAGGGAACGGGATTATATAGTTTTATAAAACTCTATCCGGATACCGTAATGAAGTATATATTAATTATATATACTCTAGTAACGGGTTAAAGTGCTTATTTATTCCTAGTTCGTATTATATAATTTAGTATAGTAATTTTACTAATACTATATAAAGGAGGTTAAGGAAGTAAAGAAATATAAAGCGGTAGACCCTTTTAATAAGGAAGTATATATTATAATATAGAATTATATTAATTAATATAATTAATCCGAAGTCCACGCAGATTAAAGTATCGAGGCGTACGATTTAAAATCTCGAGGTATATAATCTATATAAAAAGATTACGACTACGTATTATAACTTTAAGACTTTATACTAAGCGGTAGCGGATTATATCTATACGAATTAAGTATAGTAGGATAACGGGGGGTAATAAAAATCGGTATAATAAAGTATAAATCTTATACGGGCATTTATAAAATTATTACTTCTCGTATTAATTAATATAATTAATTAAGTTTTTATATCGACTTTACTCTAACCCGTATAGTCTTTATACTAAATCGTAACTATAGAAAAAATATATCCAAAGACTTTATAATAAAAATTTATTATATATATTTAAGTAATTTTATTTATATTTATTAATAATTATCTAACTAAAAATTCTTTATTAATAATTCTTTATAAAAATATTATAATATAAATATATTTAAAGATACTTTAATATATATATTATATCTTAATATAGTTATATATAGTTATATTTTAATATCTATAAATATATAAATTAGAATATAATCATTAAAATAACTCTAAATATATATATATTTATAATTATTTAAATAAATATATAAATACTATAATATAAAAATAGTATCTATAATTTTAATATAGATATTCATTGTAATAATTAATATATTTAATATATTTTAAGATCCTAAAATATAATAATATATATATTTATAATTATTTAAATAAATATATAAATACTATAATATAAAAAGAGTATCTATAATTTTAATATAGATATTTATTATAATAATTAATATATTTAATATATTTTAAGATCCTAAAATATAATAAAATATATAAATACTATAATATAAAAATAGTATCTATAATTATAATATAGATATTTATTATAATAATTAATATATTTAATATATTTTAAGATCCTAAAATATAATATTATATAAAAATATAAAGATAGAATTTTATATATTTAATTATATTTTCCTTTATTTAAGAGTTAATAAAAGATTATATATATAATATTATAATTATTAATACTATATATTCGAAAATTATTTAGATATATATTAATAAAAGTAGAATTATATAATAAATTACCGAATTTATTATATAAATTATAATATATATTTATATTTATTAACTAAAATTATTATATATTAAATAAGTAAATAAATATTATATAAAATATAAATAAATAAATTTCTTTATTTATTTATTATTAATTAGATATTAATTATTATCGTATATATAAATTTTAAAATCTTAAAATTATATTTATATTAAGTTATAAGATTTTTTTTATATAATTTTATTTATATTTAAATTATATATAAGATTTATAATAAATTAATAAATTTCTCGTATTTAAAATTAGAATTAAATAATAACTCGAAGGTTAATAAATCGAAATTATAGTATATATTAGAAAATACCTTATATAATTTCTATATAATATATTATATACTCTTTATATAAAAAATAAATACTCGAAAAAGATTAATATATTAAAAGAATAAAAAATATTATTATAAATATCCTAAATATTATTATTTATTATTATTTTTTATTAATAAAGGCTATCGTTAATAATTAATATTATTTATAAATATAAATATAAGAAAAGACGTATAAATATAGATTCTAATTATTAATAAAAAAATTAAAGAATATAATTAATTAACTTATCTTAATTAAAATTAAAACGTTATTTATTTTTTTCTTAGATAGAGTTTATAAATAAAAGCTCTAAGAAAATATTTATATCTAAAAAAAAATATAATTAATAACTCGAGTTTATATATAATAATATAATAAGAATTAATAATTCGAATTAAGATTTAAATTTATAATAAATATAGTTTAATAATTAGAGTTTATATATTTATATAATTTATAGAATATTATTATATAAAAGTACCCCGGGAAAGACTATATTATTAGTATATATACTAGTATAGGGGAGAAATAGAATTATAAGTCTCTATATATCCCTTATACGGGAGAGTACGATATAGAGTTATTTATAACTAAAATAAGATATTTTTAGATTGATACCTATAACGGATAATAACTAACCTTACGATTTATTAATAATTATTACGAAATAGAGCCGAATAGGGAATTATTTATATATAAATATTTAAAGATAATTACCCTCCTTACTAATTAATTTAACTTAAGAGATTAACTAGATTTTATTATTTTAGGCCCTACCGAGAATATAGCCCTCGATATAATCTTTATATAACCGGGTAATAATTAACCGCGTATCGTTATATATCCCTTCCTACGAATATAGGTTCCGTAGTAGTATAATCGGAGCGCCGACTTTAAATAATAATTAAAATTAAGGGAACCTAAAAGACTCTAGGGTTTATAAAAACTCCGTATTTAACTCGTTTATCTCGGCTCCCTCGTTATATAGGGTAGAATTATAAGACGAAAAAACTCGCGTAAATTTATATATATCTTTAAAGATCTATTAATTAAATACCTTTACTATATTATTTCGAGGGTATAAGATCGCCCGACTCTAAAAAAAACTTAAATTAATATAAACCTAGGTAAGTTTATATAAGGGGAAAACCTAGTCGATAAATCCTTATATATTTTTAAAAATATTCGTAACGACCGGCGGTAATAATATTAAATTATATAACTTCGGGTCGTATAATATATAATTAATCTAATTCGTAAAAACTACGTTATCCTAACCGGTATAAATTCGTATATTCCGATATAATTATAATATAATTAGGGAGGGCTAGATCTAGGAGTTACGGATATTAATATTAATTTATATAATACGATTTCCTTAAGGAACGACTAGTATAATCTATATAAAATCTTTACCTAAAACTATTAAAATCCCGCTAAAGAATTACTCGCTATTATAAATATTATATAATATCGTATTAACCGCCGAGAAATTATTCTTATACTATATAAGAACTTTATCCTAGATAATTAACGCGGTACGGTATAATAACGTAGTAAGGTCGGACTATAAAGGAATTATATAAATCGAAGTCTATATATATACGATTAGAATTTTAAAACGGGAATAGGATATCCTCCCGCTTAATAATAATATAATTATAATACCCGTAGATACTATATATAGAATAACTTTATCGCGCGCGCGAAAATAATAGTATAAATATTTATATAGAAAGGTCTTCCCTATTTTAGTAAAACTATATAGAAAGAAATAAAAATTCATAAAGAACACGGATATAACTATAATAATAGTATTAAATATATAGTATTATTTAATATTTAGTTACACTACCTTCTATTTCTATAATATAGTTTTACGACTACGATCGTAGTTTAACTCGGCCGTAAAAAGGCCGGATTAAATATTATCGGCCTAGGATAAAGACGGTATAAAAAGAGTAAAGAATATAAAGAATAAATCGTAAATATATAATATATTATTAATTAGAAAAAGTTTATAATCTAGATACGGATCGATAAAATTAGGAGGTATAAATAAAAATTACGCGATATAATAAAATAAATTATCGTAGATATTAATATAGAAATATTTTTATAATATAAACGGATCTATAATACCCTTATATAATAACGTAGTTACGAAAAGGCTACGTAACGATATATTAATAAAAAACCGAATAATTTCTTAAAAGTAGTTAACTTATTCGCCGTTATCTTCTAATAATCGTAACTCGATATAAGTAATACGGAAAGAAGGGTAGGATTAATTATTAATTATATAGAAATCGTCGAAACTACGCGGCCTACGGATAATTATAAATAGAAGGTATATATAGTATTTCTCGCCCTATATAAAATTATATTAATATATACGACTAATAATACGATCTCTTTTATATAATATTTATCGACGCTCGCCCCGTTTATTATAGTAGACGTAGTACTCCGGGAAGTCCTAGTATAAAAAGTAATAACTATTTATATATTTATCGTTATACTATAAGAAATAGATTAGGGTATTATCGGTAGTATTAAATAAAGCCTATATCCGTATAGGATCCTCGCGATTTATATTAGAAAAATAGATCGGCGCCTATCCTAGTTTATAGATAATAAAGCGCGTTATAGGAGGATTTTTATAATAATTATAAAACTCGAATAATTATTACGCCGTTTATATAGAGCCGATATAGCGATTATTAAAATATTATATAACCTCGTCTTTATTATTCTAGAGTTATAACGTTATCCGATCGTTACCTTTATATACGTATTTATAAATATATTTAATAGTTATAATAGACGCGTATACCTTAATATTAATATACGCGTTATATTTACGAGTTAGGTACGGATTATATAGAATTATTTAATTATTATTTATCTAGATATTTTATTTATATACGTACTTTACCTAGACGCGCGGATTATAATACTAGTAGTAGATAGAATAACTATTATCTTATATAGCGGTATCTTCCTAGAATATTTTAAGAAAAAAAATTATAAACGCGGCGACCCTCTTTATTCTTTATATAAAGTATAATTAAATTAATAACCCCGTAAAGCCTATAGGTTATCTATATTTTAATAATAATATATAAAGTACCGTTAGGATCCATCGCGGGATAAAGTAACTTTATATAAATTAAATTATCGATACGAAATCGTTCTAAAAAGATATTATCTCGGTATAGAAATAGAAGAATATATATATACGGAAGACCCCGTTTCTAATATTTAATCGTATATACGATTCCGTTATATCGACTATATTAATTTTTAAGGTCTTAAAGGAGGGCCTTTATCTTCGCGTAAAAGATTTATATAATAATTTTTATATACTCTAGTATAGTTTATCTAAGGAATATACTCTCGGTAATTTTAAGCTAGTTAAAGTTTATAGTAAATATAACGAATATAATAAATTTCTTAAAATACTATACGATAATTATAAAGTTTTAATATAATTAATTTATATTCTAATTACTACCCGAGAAACTAGACGGGAGGATAATACGCCGATCTATTTTTTATAGATTTTTATAATCGCCGGTTAACGCGTCCGTAATACTATTATAAAGATTAATACGAATAATATTCTAATTATTATAATAGAAATTTAAAGTAGTTAATCGATAACGGAAAAGTTATCGACGATATATTATTAAAATAAGCGCGTACTTTTTAGTAAATAATTATACTACTCGGTATATTAAAATAAATAGTACCGTAACTATATACGGTAGGAGTACCGCGTAATAATACGAGTATTACGGTCGTTATAAAGCCGTAAGGCCTAATACTAGCCCGGGTTATTATATAGAAAGAATAGTATATAGTAGAGAGGAAAATATATAATATTCGTATAATAAATATAATAAAAGCACGGCTTTTTACCCGTAGCGGTACGCTTAGTTATTATAATATCGCGGTATTTAGGGGTATTATACTCGTCCGGTATAAATACTACGACCTCGTTAACGGTAGGTAGATTAATATAGCGGCGGTCGGAATCTTACTTTATAATTAATTATATATAAGAGTTTAAAATAACTCGTATAATATCGGCTCTTAATTATATAATCTTAATTTACTTCTTTATAGACTAGTATATAATAATAAAGAGATTCGAGTAATTTTATAATATTAGGGCGAGTCTTTCTAGAAGGTATTACTATAAAGCCGGGTTTTATATTAAATATATAATAATAACCTAGGTAGGATCTATAAAATATAATTAAATAAAAGAAGGGAGGCCGCTAGTAGTCGTATATAAAAGACTTTATAAATAGTAGAGCTCGCTATAAATAGTAAATAATTAAATACCGGCCTAATTAATAAACCGGTTATTTATACTATATATATAAGAGGTAAATACTAGTATAATATTATACCTACGGATATTAACTAGGAAATATTTAGATTCGGGGGTACTACCTTTAAATAAATCTTTAAAGAGTAGTAACGACTTTAGAAAGATATTTAAAATACCGTTACCTTTCGAATAATATATAATAAACTAGTACGGGCCTTATTTTCTTTCTATAGCCTAATATAAAACTCGATAATAAATATATTATTCTATTATAATACCTAGATAATAAGTCTCCGCGGTATAATTCGATATTAAACCGCGTAAACTGGTACGACGCGGTAAAGGAGGCGAGGGAAGTAGAGATTAAAGCGGTATAGAAAGAATAAACTAATATATAAAAAAAGACCGACGTATAAAGATAGGAGGGCGGATAAATAATAAAATAGAAATAAAACGTATTCGACTCGCGGTAGATATAAACCGAGAAGAGCGTATTTATAGATATATAAGGTTTCGGGCGGAGGTCGTATCAAATTATAAAATAATAATATAAGCGCGTTTAAACTACTTAATAAGAATAAAGATAAGAATATTAAAATTAATCTTTTATAAAATACGCCTAGAAGTAGAAATACTTTACTTTTATTAAATTTTAGTATATATATTTTAATATAAAGATTAGTAAAAGTAGGTACCTAAATATAATAATATATATAAAAGAATAAAAGACGCGTAGGATTAGGACTTTAGAACTAGGAAAGCGGGCGTATATTTATTTATCTAGTATAAATTCGTTAAGATATAATAAAAGTATATAAAGGAATAAAATAGATCCTATATAAAAGAACGTAAATTAGTATAAATAAGTAAGGAGTCTATATAAGAATATAAAGATCGGGAGGGAGTTAGTATAAGAAATAAAATCACGTAATAGTATCCTTAGCGATATATCATAGCTAATTATCTCTAGCGGCTAGGCGGAAAGCTTAAAGTATTCTAATACAATATAAACAACTTATTATATATACGTTCACTCGACTTTGGTGGTTGGCCCACCCAAAATTTAGTGCGCGGGCCATCCGTTTAGCGTCGGCGTCAATGGTTCCGCAAAATTCTGTATTTATGGGAGGATAAATAGTAGAATAAGCGTTTGGTAGAATGTGCATGGTATTTACTAGTAATTTACTAGTAAACGCCATGCCCGAACTACCAGGCAAATCAAGACTTTTGGTGTTTATCTCCGTATTCCCTTTCAAGCTCAATTGAGCAATGAGACTCTCGCCTCGTACCTTGATGCCCTTCACCCCACCTAAAACGTCATCGCTCCGATCCTTCTCCCTCAGCTCAGTACTTACAAAAAGACCTCCCAAACTCTATCATTCTTGTACGATCTTTCAATCATCAACAAATCCCCAATTTATTAGACTTCTTTCCACTTCGCAGTTCCCAAAGATGGCTTCTCAAAAACAGTTCAGCAACACAGATTCAGTACCTAGTGACAAGCCAGCAGACCCGTACAAAGCAACCAACCTAACAGACCCTGAGCTTCCGGAGAAGGTCCAGGACCTCGTCAAATTTATAGAGTCATGCAAATTCGGAATGATGACCACGAGGATAGAGAGTAGCGGGCTTCTCACATCAAGATGCATGGCATTGGCCGCGAAAGTACGTTTTCACTCTCAGACTCTTTTCACCCCATCTATCATACAAGCTACGATATCTGACCTTCAACCCTGTTATAGGAAGGCGGTGGAGTCGACCTCCTCTTCCACACCAACACTGAATCGGGCAAGACGGACGACCTGAAGAACGACCCTAAAATCAACATCGCCTTCCTTAACTCTACTGGCGAGTGGGCCTCCGTCTCGGGTGAAGCCAAGATCGTCACAGACCGCGAGGTGGTACGCAAATATTACTCTCCAGCACTGAAAGCATGGCTCGGAGATTTGGAAGATGGCAAACACGATGGTGGACCTGAAGACCCTAGAATTGGCGTAATCAAAGTGGTTGCGAAGACGGCGACTTATGCGATTGCTACTGGGACATCTCTGGGACGGGGTGCAGACATCGTGAAGGGTGCAATTACGGGCGCGGCTCCGAAGGTCAACAAGCTGAGGGAGCTTAGCGAGGAGGAGCTGGAGCAATGTGAGTGCTTATTCCTGCGACCCCTGCAAATCTGCGCGTATTAAACCTCATTTGTGACTGGCGATCGTTTTCCTCCTCATCTCCAGACCGATCAAGTCAGTAAGGAATGATATGCTGACATCTTGCGTTTCTCGCAATGCAGGGCGTTCGCAAAACAGCTAGACAGTGAAGTTGTGAAGTATGATGGGTAGTTCTAAAAAGAACCATGTCTTCAGAAGACGTTATTACTCAATACAAAAGCAGAATAGCTAGTCTCTGTTTTGAACGCGATGTTGTCCAACATGCTTGCATTCACCGTTTTTCTAATGAGACATCCATGTCTGCTATGCATTTGATTTGAGATACGAGCGACAGGGCAATTGCCAACATAAGGGGCAGTTGCAAGGTCCACGGAGCTCGCGTATTATCAAATACATGTGTAGATGCGCGAAGACGACTCTAGAATGGGCCTGAAAGCCTTGCGTGGTGTTCGAGTTGACTGTGCTCTGTCTGTGCTAGCACTCAACACTGCGGCTCCTGCTGGCAATCAGCCTGGCAGAACGTTGAAAGACCTCAGCAACATCCAGAGACTGCTTACAGCCAATACGGGTGCGTGCTTAACCGCCAGGTGGGACAAAGCAGCCCTATCGGAAAGATGGTGGCGTACTGCATCTCAGCCTCACTTCTGCCTGTGGAATACAACAACTAAGTACATCACAATTGCCCCCTTCTGTGAAAAGTACAGAGAAACCTAGTACATCAAGCGGTACCAGATGCCTCTTCCTCGTCTTTTTCAGCGAGGCTCCAGGTACACCAGCTCCTCCTTAGACTTCGTTGCTGCATTTGGCAACTCAATTGCCAGAAGCCTCTCGACTGCGCAAACCTCTACCTACCTCCCAAATTATAGCAAGCTCATCATGGAGCAAGGTCCCAGATACACCAATCCCTTAAACATCATTGCTCAATTCCGCTACTCTATTGCTAATGGCTCTTTGCACGCGCAGATCTCTGCTTTCACAAAGAACTTTGGCAAGCGTGTTGTGGAATTCTTCAAGCAGCCACGTGAGTCAAAATGAGCTTTACTGGGCCGCAGAATAGCTAAAAAAAAACTTGCAGATATCCGCAAGCTGATCTTAACCTATGGGGTCACTTCTGTGGCCGTGTTCGCCTTTGTAGCTTGTCTTGGCTTTGGTCCCCTTGGTGTTGGTGGAGGTCTGTTCCCTTGAGCCATTGTATGGACACAAAGGCGATGATAGGCTAACTTCGAAAAGGAACCCTAGCGGCAGCTTTCCAGTCGATATTCTACGCAGGTTTCACTCCGGCTGGAAGCCTCTTCGCAACCCTGACCTCGATGGGTATGCTCGGGACTTTGCTACCAGCAGCAGCGGGCATTGCGGCAGTTGTTGCGACCTCAGTCACAGCTATCATCTGGGTTCGTGGTGTGGGACGTTGATGGATGGACGAAGTACCCATGTATGCGAGAAGGACTTTCTGTGCTCAACCTATTGCATTTTGGCCTATCATGAGGGACACGGATTAGCTAGGGGTCCATAGTGGACGATATGCACAAAATTTTCGATTGCTGCGTGCCATACCGTGACCATGGATGGCCATGATTGAGGTTCATCTGGTGGCCTGTTAAAGCTATCCATGTTGTCGCAAGTCACCTGATCATCGCTTCATAAACCTAAGGCCTTGATTCTTGATGGGAGGTGCTACAGAGACACCCCCTTTGCCTACATAGACACCCCCCCGATCGCTACATAAACACCCCCCGTTTGCTGGGTTTCAATACATATCATATTAGGTTCGATTCCTAATGGCGCTGGTTCAATGGTGTTGTGGTTTTGTTCGTATTCTTTCCCCCCCCCCCATGTTTGGTTAGTGGCCGTGGTTGCCGTAACCATTAGTATGTCTACCGCAGGCTGGCCCAGGCCCGGCTCCAGGGCCCGGCTCCAGGGTCCGGCTCTAGGGTCGGGCTCCAGCGTTGCCAGGCCCTCAAGGCTCTGTGGTAATTAATCGATTAATCGATTAAATTAATAGTGCGTTAATCGTTAATCGATTAATTTCAAAATAGATTAATCGATTAATAGCGCCAACTTTACTAGGCTAGATAATACGGCTACGCTAGTCTTATAAAATTAAATCGTTAAATAATATTAACCTTATTAGGTAAGGTCTTAAACTAGGTTTAATTAATTAAAAAAGAATAAAAGTAGAGAAGTTTAGAGACTCGTATTTTAGTTTACTACTTTATACTATTAAATTTAATATTATTAATCGATTAATAATCTATTACGGGGTAGGATTTATTATAAATATTATTATTAATATTTATTAAAATATCGGGTTGAGTTCTACCGCTAGCTTTATTAAACCTAGGGTAATATTAAATTTTAATATATTAAAGCCAAATCCTCTATAAAATAATTAATATCTTTTATATTATATATTATTATATTGACTCTATATTAAATAGTAGTAACGACTAGATCCACGATTTAGGGTATATCGCTATATATATTTAACTAGCTATATAGCCTAGTAGTATAAATAATTATACTACCGACTATTTAAATATTTATTTAAAATGTTTATTCTAAACGTTTATTTAAGTTAGTTATATATAGTACCCCTATTTAAAGAACCTCGTCTTCTACTATTTTTAAAAGATATTTCTATACCGTTTTTTTTATTAGAATCTTTAAACCGGCCCCTTCCTTAAAACTACGTCTTTTATTAATCCGCTATTTTTATAAAATACTTCTATACCGTCTTTTCTACTAGTCCTCCTATTTTATATTTAGATACTTTTATATTATTATTCCTACTTATTTACTTACCTTAGAACGTCTATTTAGAATATTTATTTAAAACATCTATTTAGAACGTCTATTTAGAACGTTTATTTAGAACGTTTATTTAGAATATTTATTCGAACTACGACTATTTAAAACTACGTTTATTTAGAATATTTGTTTAAACTAGTTATTCTACCCTATTTTTAGATACTTCTATACTATATTTAATTTCTAAGTTCTTTATTAAATTGTTAAAGTAACTTATTTAATACCTTTATTATTCGGGGTATTTATATTATTTAGGGCTTCTCTAATATATCGCCTCTAGAATTTATTTATTTAGTTTACTCCGAGTCGATAGCGAGTATTATATATATAGTATTTTTATATTATACGTTACTTCTAACCTCTTTATTAAGTCGTTAAAGTAATTATTTAATATTTATAATATTCGGGGATCTATAATATATCGCCCCCGAATATTATTTTATTTACTCCGTAGTAAGAGTAAACTTTATTTAAAAATAAGGCTCCTACTACGCTCGAACGACGATTACGCTGCGGAATAGGGAAGGGAATCGGTCTTTTTAACTCTATTCCCTTCCCTTCTTTAAGGAAGGGAATTTTTTTTATATTAATATTTATCCTAATTTTTTGAATTCCCTTCCTCGATTTTCGAAAAAGTCAAAATTCTCTTCCCTATTCCGCAGCGTAACGACGATATTAATCTCTTTATTAAATTATCGAATCGACGTCCCTTTAGTTTAATTTCTTAAATTTCTATATCTTTATTCGGCTCCCTTAATACCTCTTTTTATTTAAAAGTTAAATTTACTATAATTTAACGCGACGTTAAAATAGTTTTAACTATAAAGACCTCGCTATTCGATAAATTTTAATAAAGCTAGTTTTAGAAGTATTTTTATTAAATTTTAATATTTTTATTAAATTTTTAATAGTAATTTAATTATTTAATTATAGCCCCGAGTAAATCTTTATTAATAATTTAAATATTTAAATTACTCGGTTTACTCCCTTAAATTTTTAATAGTAATTAAACTACTTAATTATAACCCCTAATTTAATATTTAAGAGTTTAGTATTAATAATAAAAGTATTATTATTTTTTCTTTTCTTCCGGGTAACCTAATTACCTTATTTAATAAATTAATAAAGTAACTATAATTATAGACTTTAGATATATTACTAGTTACTCTCCCGAAGAGCTTGTATATTATATTAAAATATTATTCATTAAGGCGGTTATTAATTAATATACTTTTAGGACCCTAACTCTTAAAGAAACTATAATATATATAAAATTATTATTAATTTAGGATACTCTTTAATAGTAGAGAAAGAATACTAGTAAATTAATAAATCTTTAAGATTTAATAGAAATAAAAACCTCTAGTACTAAAGTTAATAATAAATTAAAAATTAAAAATATTAAATTCTTCGACTTTAAGAGTTATAAAAACGATTTATTTACCTTAAAAAAGTATATTATATATAAGAATATCTACGATTTTAAGAATCGCGTTAATTATAATATCTAAGGCCGCTAGCGTAGAGCTAGCGGTTTAGTAATAGTATAAAAGACGTAAAGTAGTTACGGGGTTTATTATTAAGTAATTCTTAAATCCTAGATTTAATAATAGAACTAATCTCTAAGGATTCTAATAAAACGGGGGAATACTAACTCGATATAGGATTATTAAGAGTTAGAACCCCGCGATACTAAAGCTAGAACCCCGTATCGAAAAGTAATAATATTATAAAGGTAGCGGAGCGTAGGTATATATAATACACTAGCGCCTTTAGCGGGGCGTAGGCGTATATAATATATTATTATTTTATAATTACCTCTCTCTTTAAACTCTAGTCTCTAGGTACCTAAATATTTTAATTAAAAGATATTTATTAAAAAACCTTTAAACCCCCTAAGGGAAATAAAGGAAAAGAGTTATTTAATATAACGGCGTTATTATACGATAATTTAAATATAAGGTTACGTACCTAATCCTTTAATACTTATAATACTAGTCACGGAATAATATTTAGTTAATTAATCGAAGTTTATTAAAAAACCTTTAAACCCCCTAATGATAAATAAGGGAAAAAAGTCTTCTAGTTTATACTATCGGTCCTATAGCGCTAACTTATAGTACTAGTTACGAAGCGACACGAAACTATTTCCTATAGTATTATTATATAGTATTAATAGTGGAAGAGTAATACTATTAAACTACCCCTACTATATAATAATACTAGTAGTAAATAAATAGTATATTTATAAAGTTATCCCAATAGCGCTAATATATAGTAATAATAATTAATTAAGTAATATTTCTTTCGTCTCTATAGTACTATTATATATAATAGTAACGGAGCGAAATAGTATATACTATCGTTCCTATAGTATTTATAGTACTCGTAGTAAATATAATATATTAGATTATTCCTATAGTACTTATAGTACTAGTAACGGAATAACGGTAGCTACCCTTATTATATACTCCTACTATACTATGAAAATACTAGTAGTAAAGTACTATATATAAACGGTATAACCTTAATATTATACCGAGAGATTAATAATAATATAACTACTATAATAACGGTTATATCTATTAATAAGAGCGAGGTAGCGGAGCGGAGGCGCGTATTAATATATTATAATATTAAGGTATTTAACGCGACGGTTTTATATTGAAATAAACTCGCTCGCCTATTTACTTTCTCTCTTCGTAACTCCTTTAGCCTTTCTCGTATATTATTACTCTAACTCTATAATAGTGTTCTAGTATTATAATTAATATATAAATAATACTCTCGTTATATATAGCTTTCTTCTAACTCTATAAATAACTCCTATTTACCGATAATATTAATTTATTTATATTAATATAATTTAGTTATAAATATACTAGTAAATATAACTAGTCCGCTATTAGCGCGACTATATAATATTAATTATAATAGTAGTTTACTACGCTTCGTAACTCCTTTACCGGGTCTACTTCTATTAATTTAATAATAATTATATTCGAGGTACGTCCCCTCCTTATTACGCTGCGGAATAGGGAAGGGAATTTTGACTTTTTCGAAAATCGAGGAAGGGAATTCAAAAAATTAGGATAAATATTAATACAAAAAAAATTCCCTTCCCTAAAGAAGGGAAGGGAATAGAGTTAAAAAGGCCGATTCTCTTCTCTATTCCGCAGCGTACTCCTTATATACTCTATTATATTAATTACTACGGAATTAATTATTATATAAAGATAAATTATAACCGTAAGCTTTAAAGCGATATATATTAATAATAATAAATTCTTAAATCTTTCCGAAGGAAGGTAAAGAGGTTTATATATTAATATACCCGTATCGGTAATAGGACTCTTAAAGAAGAACGTAAATATAATTTAATAAATAAAGAAATTACTTAATAGCGTAAAATATATAGTAAAACGATAGTAACTAGTAGGTAAACCTCTACTATAATCGCTAACTTATAGAATTAATTAACGGCGGCGAACTAGCGTATTAAAGAATTAAAAGCGATGAATAAAATTCTCGAAGAAAAGGCCGAGAGTTTCCGTTAGTATAAACGGGACCTAGAGAGTCCTAAGGAAGATAATATCCTTAAAGATTATACTAGGGAGACTATATCTTCTTCTAATAATTCCGATAATAATTAAATCTTTCGTATAATATAATAGTGATATCGAATTCTTTTTTTTTCTTAAATCGGCGCTAGTTAAACTTACCTAGATATACTATTTAATAATATATTCTAAGCGTTTATATAAATTATATTTAAAGTAAAAGTATTTTTATAAATACGATATCTTATCGCTATTGTATATAAATAGTTTAATAATAAATTTAATTTAATTATATTTTAAAACCGTATAATAAGGTTATAAATATAAAGAAGAATATCTATTATATAAATATTAATATAAAAATAATAATATTTACTTTTAACGTCGGCTTTATTTACTCCGCTTTATTATTTTATACGATTAAATAACCTTTTTAACTATATCTATATATTTATATTTACTACCCGCCTACTTAAAGGCTTTAGTTAATTTATTAATATTAATAAACTCTTCGTCTAGTAATTATTAATTATATTCTTCGTCTTAATTAATTTATTTAATTTTATATTAAACCCCTTTTTTATTCTTAATTTTATTAATTACCTCTTCTACCTCCTATAACTTATTATTATTAATAAGTTCGGGGGCTTATATAAAAGATTCCGCCGTATTAATATAATCGCGAAGATAATATAACTTAAGTAACGATATATAAAAAATATTATAAATTCTATACGTAGAAGGTAGTAGTAGGCGGTAAACTTATACTCCTATTTTATTAATTATTTTAAAGGGCCTTATAAACTTATAGGATAATTTCTTATTTAGGCGCTTTTATTTTAAGTTCTTTATTATTAATATAATTAAATCGCTAACCTTATAACTTTATAGTTTATACGTTTTATTATACTATTTAATTTAATATTCGGTAGCGCTTTATAGGCGCTCTATAACTTTATTCTTTAAAGTTTATAATTATCGTATTTTATTATTTATAATTAATATTTTTTTTTCTCTAAAGTCGTCCTCGACCTCCTAACGGATTTTAAGATAGTAACTATATATACGGAAGAACGGCGTCGTTCCGACGACGGTACTCTAATTATTATTTATTAAGAATTCTACTATAAGTAGTAATCTAGCCTAATTAATTTATTTATTATTAATAAATATACGTAAATAGTACTTTAATATCTAATTTTAATACTTTATCTACTTATCCGTTTAGGGGTAAAAGGTAGTATTTAGGCGTCGTTTAATTTTCGAATAAAAATATATAATTAACTAGAAGGCGCTCGTAAAAATAGAGCCTCTATCATTAATAATACTATTAAGTATACTATAGCGATAAATAATTTTAGAATAAAATACTTCCGCTAGTTAAGCGGTATCGATTTTAATAATTATAAATATATACCTAGTTATTTTAATAAATCGATTTATGATAATAAAGATAGTATTATAAATAGTACTCTTATATTTACTAGGCGGTAAACTAGTTATAAAATTTATAAAAATCTCCTTCTAAAGTTAAATAGTAATAAGAAGCGAATTTAATTCGTTATATAAATAATATCGCGGCGCCTTCGTCCGCTAATATATATTATAAATTTTAATATAGTTCGTAATTTACTTTAAATTACCCTCCTAGAAGAATTTTCGGGTAAATAATTTATATAACTTTATAATACTAAAGTAGCCTATTAGAGGATTATTATAATATCTTTTTATAAACTTTTCCCTTAAAGCTTTATCTTTTAGTACGTAAAGACGACCGTTATATTTTAATAATTTCTCGGAGTCTATAACCTATATTTTATTCTTTATATAACGGCGGTTCTTTAATATATTCGCTTTAGTTCGAAAAAAGTTTATTTAATTATTATAGATTTATAATTCCCGAATTAACGTTTTAATAAACCTTTTAGGATTATTATATATAGTTTTAAATACTACTATAATATCCCGCTTTAGAATTACTACTTTTAATTTTATAATTTAAAAAGTAGAGGTTATAACTACCTTTACTTCCTTATCTTTTTCTAATAACTAGCCGCTAGTCTAAAGAGTAAGTTTATTCTAAAGTATTAATAATAATTTAATATTTAACGACGATACTCCTTTATAATTAAAGCGCCGCGACGGTATATTAATAGGATTTAATTTCCTAGCCCGATAAAAAATCTTAAAGATATAAATAATTAATTTAAATACCTAACGGGCCTATCTAAAATTTAACTCCTTCTACTTTATAAAACCCTTTAAATTATTATAATTAATTTAGATTTTAATATAATAGGGGCTATCTTTTAGGTAGTATCGCTATTATTTTATTACTACTACGATAATATTAGGTCATAGTACCTAGGGTATTTATAGTAATATGAAAGTAAATATGAAGCCTTAGTAGGAAAATAATCTTTATATTTAAAAAATAGAATTAATCTCTAAAGAGTTAGAGCGAGGGCTCCGAGCCTCCTATTTCTAAGGGGGCTCCGGAGTACCGGAAATTATAATATAATACTATAATATAAATAGCGTAACCACGCCGTATACTCCTTATATAGGATTTATATACTATATTTAATAGTTATTATAAAGCTGGTCTTAATATAATATAATAATTACCTCCCCTTCTAGGGGTTTCGCCCTCGAAACTAATAAATATTAATTTAACGTTTTAATACTCCGATAAAGGAGTATAATATAAGAGAATCTAAATTAAATAAAGTATACGCGTAACGCCTACGCCTCTTATTTAATTCTATTAATCTCTTATCTTTATAATAATAATATATTAAGAAAAACCTCTAAACCTAGTAGGAAAAAGGGAGGGAAATAAATTATATCTTAAAATTTAATAATACGTCGCGTATAGTTCGTAATCGGCGTAGTTATATAGTTATAGATTATATTAGGTATTTAATAAAAACCTTTAAACTTAAAGGGAAAAGTAAGGGAAAGAATATTATAATTACCGTCGAAAACTATAAGTCTTTATTATTAATAGGGCTTTAGCGATATCGGCGGTAGAATGAATTATTCTACTTTATTATTTAGGAAGAACTTTAGTTATAAGAGTAAATACGTACGGGTAATAGTTTTAGCGTAGGTACGAAGCCTTCGCCGACCTTCTAACTTTTCTTCTTCTATAATATCCTACTATCTTCTATACGTATAAACTCCTATATACTACTATCGATAATTATACTATATTTAGACTTTTATTAATTTATAATAATCTCGGCCGTATCTTTAAACTCTTTCTTTAAGGTTATAAATATTATATATACGTTCCGTAGGTAAGACTAGAGCTAATATATCGTAGTTTAAATAAATCTTTTTTTTTTTCTTCTTTTAAATTCTTTCTTTAAACTTATAATTATTAAAATAAATAAATAACTTATTTTATCTTTAAATAAGGTATTTATTTATATTTTAAAAGAATTAATATTATCGTAATATTTATTTTATTTTTAAATTATTAGTTTTATATCTTACCTTATTAGCGATACGTATATAATTAAATTACTTTAATACTTAATATATTAATTTAATCTTTATAGTATATAATATTAATAATAATATTTAAATATTTAATACGTCTTTAACCCTCGCTCTTTATAAGATAACCGCCCGCTCTACTTTTACCCCACGTTTATCCATATTTCTATACCTCCGTTATTTTAAGCGGATAAACCTAAATAATTACATCCTATATAATAAGATATTATATATAAAGTATATTTATTACGTAAAGAATAAATACCTATATAATCCTATATATCGTTAATATTCTAAAACCGAATTATATTAATGTATTTAGATTCCGTCTAAATTTTATACCCTTATAAATTTTTTTCTTAATCGTTTAAAACGTCGAGGCCCTAATAAACGTTTTCGCGAGTAGGTCGTTAAATATACGAAAGATATTATAGTCTTCCTTCGAGAGATTAAACCTAAAAGTAGCGACGTTAAAAAAGGGAAGGATATATTATAATTAATATCTCGATTTATTACGAGCGTCGAGGGTATAAATAATACCTTTCGTACTCTAATAAGTTAATATAATTTAGATATAATTTATATATTAATAGCTTTTTAAGGAGGGATTATTACCTAGGATATAAATACGCCCTAAAGTAGGACTACGTAATATTAACCTAATAATCTTCTCGAATCGACGGATAAAAATAAAGCCGACGATAAAGACGAAGACGATACTCGTACTCGTTATATACGAGACGCCTCCGAATACGATTTTTCTCCCGGCCTTAATCCTACTACCGATTAATTTAAAATACTTATTATTAATAATCTCGATATTATCGATCCTACTTTATTCTCTAGCGGTATATAAAGAGTTATAATATTTAGTCGTAAAGCTCTTTTAGTTAAAGATACCGTAGAGCCTCGCCTTTAATATACCGGTATAAAGGGTACGAGTCGTTATATTTTAAATAAATTAATATCTTCTCGCGAGGCTTTTAAGGAAGAAGTTAAAGATAAGATTAATAATTTTAATTTTAGTTCTACTTCTACCCCTCGTTTTTTAATTCGATTTCCCGGCCCCGGCCTTATTTATAAATAGCCGAGTCTTAATATTAAGAAAATTAGTTATTATAAATATAAGCCTACCCGCGAGCGCCCCGCTAGCCGTAAAGATACGTCTCGCTCGAAGTCTATTAATAAGAAGTAACTAGTAATAACTAGTAATTAATAACGCTTCCTTTTTTTACTCTTTATTTTCTATACCTTTTTTATTTTCGTATTCTCTTCGAATACTTCTTATAATTCTAGCGCGTTATCTAAAATATTTATATTAACTTATTTATTAAAGGTCTCTAGTTATCCTAGTTATTTTATAAAATAAAGTACCTCGCTCTTTTACCTTCTTTTTTTTTAATACCCTTTTTACTTTTTATTCGTTCGTATTATTTATTAATTCCGGTAAAGGTATATTAAGAATCGAAACGTCGCTTTATCGTTAATAATACGACTCTAGAAGCGATATATAGAAAATATTATAAATATAGTAACTAGTTAATAATCCTAGGCGGTACGCTTATATTCCGACGGTATCCAAAATCTTAAATAATTTAATTACTTTATAAGAAAACTTCTTACTTAATTATTTTTATATTAAGTTTTTAATTAATAATAATATAAGGTTATTTATATTAAATAATTTCGGCTTATACCTTTTATTATAGTTACGCTTCTACGCTTTAACCGCGATAATCTACGCTTTTATTAAATACTCTCTTAAAGTATTTAATTTTTTAATTCGTTCTTATACCGACGGTATTTATCCTTTATACGTCTCGCCCTCGAGATACGGTTTAAAAGAAAGATTATAACTATATATAACTATAAATAGTATCTATTTTATTATCGTATACTATATATTATAATATACTTATTTTATTATAGGTAAGAGTACTATTTAATTATTTTATTTACTTAAATAGAAGGTTCTTAAATAATATTTTAGGGTTTAGTTCTAGCGTTTTATCTAACTATCCGTCTACGGATAAAATACGGTATTTAAGCGCCTCTTAATTTTTATTAAATAGTATACCTTTAATTAAAACGTATTTATAAAGATAGAATCTTTATTAGAAATAATCTTATTAAGAACTCTAAACTTTAAGATAATTTCTTCGAATATTAACTTTATTAACCCCGTAGAGTCGATTATTTTAGTAGTTAAGATATATCGTAATATCTTTATATACTTATTTATAACTATAAAGACCGTATTATAAACGCGCCTATATCGTTTATTTAGAGGTAAACTAGTAATAAAATTTATTATAATTTCTTTCTACGGCCCTGTAGGATATAATAAGAAACTAATCTCGTTATAGAGGCGGTATCGATATACCTTAACCCGCTAGTATATATTATATATATCGATATATTCCCGTATATTAGCCTTAAGAGTACTCTAGAAATATTTTCTAGTAAATAACTTCGTTATTTTCTTAATGTTAAAGTACCTCGTTAATATATCGTTATAATATCGTTTTAATAATTCTTCGCGGATTAATCCTTCTTTAAATATATAGATCTTATTATTATATCTAAGAATTAATATAGAATCTAAAGTTTATACTCTAGCGGAACGTTAGTAATCCGCCTATATAATTTCGGCGATTCTTATTTACGAGAAGGAATTATCCTTTTATAAAGCGCGAATTATTTTAATTATTAATAAACTCTTAATATTATAAACCGTTTCGTAAAATATTATTAATTTAATAATAATACGTAGAATAAATAATTTATAATTTATAGTTCTAGTAATAAGGTTAAATAATTCCTTTATTATATTATAATCGATTTAAATAAACGTCTTATTTAAACTCTTTAGAATTTCTTATCTAGGTATTAATTCCTTAGGCCTAAATAAATATATTACCGAAGGATATATCTTTTTTACGATAAGCCTTAAAGACTTTAATAACGTAAGTTTTACGCGTATTAAGTTTTACGCGACGCCTACGGATATATTATTTAACGCCGGCGAAATATTATCTACCTCTAGATCTTTTATATTTACGAATATATCTCGTATTATAACGAAAATAGGGCCTTAATTAATACCTTTTAAATTTAATAACTTTTATTATAATATAAATAATATATTATTTAAAAAGCTATCCTAGCCTTTATAATTAAAACGATATAAAGGGTTATCGGCTAGGTTACTCTTCCTAGAATAATACGAAATTAAGAAATTAAAAGATAAGAGTTTTATTACCTAGCGCGCCTAGCGATTATTTAATTATTTAATATTTATAAAACCCTTTTAGTTATTATAATCGGTTAAGACTTCTACTTTATATAAACTACCTTTAAGGTAGTATTATTATTATTTAAATATCGTAATAATTACGAGGAGCTCTTTATTATAAATATTATATCGAATTTCTAAACCTTATATCTTACGGGATTAAAAAGCGACGGGATATTATTCGTTATTATTTTGTAATTACGTTAAAATCATAGCCACGGTAAAATTAAAAGTATTTATCTTAATCCGAATTTTTAATTCTAGATTAAAATATATTAAAATAAGTATATACGAGAATAAATCGCGAAGTAGGTAAAACGTTTACTCTACCTCTTTAGGCTATTTAAATAAATTAAATTTTTTATTATTTTAACTACTTTTTAATAAACCCGTTAATAAACCTATTATCTATAAATAACGATAGATAAATCGACGATAAAAATTAATAAAGCCTAAAAATACTTATATATTATAAAAGGACTTTAGTTTTGGCTAGGACTAAATCGTATTAATCCTACGTTCGTTTATCGAGATACCTTCTGTATTTATAATAAACCCTAGAAACTTAATTAACCGAGTAAAGAATTTATATTTCTTAAGACTCGCGAATAAGGAATATTTTCGTAGGCGTTCGAGTACTTATCGTATATAGTTAATATACTCCTCTTTTAAATTTAAATAAATTAGGATATTATCTAGATAAATAACGTAAAATATATTTATTAAACCCGTTAATAATTTATTAATATAGGCTTAAAAAGTAGTAGGTATATTCGTTAAATTAAATAATATTACTATATATTCGAAAAGACTATACCGCGTACGAAATGTTATCTTTTATTTATCGCCTTCCTTAATTCTTATTCGATAATAAATATCTTTTAAATTAAACTTCGTAAATTATATAACGTTATTTAGGCGGTCTAGCGTCTTATTAATTAAGGGTAACGGGTAGCGATTCTTAATAATAATCTTATTAAGACCTCGGTAGTCGACGTATAGTTATAATTTATTATCCTTTTTTAAAATAAAAAGGATAGGAGCCCCGGCGGGGTTTACGGAGTATTTAATTTAACCCTTCGTTAAGGCGTCGTCTAGATATCTCCTTAACTTTATTAATTTTAAGTTCGATAAATTATAAAAAGGCCCGTATAGCGGGTTACTCTTTATATTAATTATATAGTCGCCGTCTTTATACGACGGTAATCGACCTATTTCTTTATTTAAAAAGATATCGTTAAAATCTATAAGTTTATTAAGAAGCGTAGGCGGTACGATAACGGAATTATTAGAAAATATTATATTAATAATAGTATCGCCTTTCCTAGCCTTATTTTTATTAATAGGATCTTAATTAAAGAGACTAGCCTTAATATAAATTAATATATATATAACTAGCTACGTCTTTAATAATTTCGTAAAATCCTTATATAATTCTAACGTATATATATTTAGCGCGATACCGAACCGCTAGGTACGTATATTATAGTCGGTTTAAATCTTTTCCTTTTCTATAGCCGGTATATTTATAATAATAAACGAGCCTTTCTTATTAATAAAATAAAAGGTATTATTATACTCCCTAGTTTATCCCTATAAATCGGTTAACCGGTAGACGATATTATAAATATTATAATAATAAATAAATTACCCGCTTATCTATTTAGGAGTCGGTAGCGGCTCGCTCTCAAGACGCTCTAGGTTATACTACTATATAAATATCTTATTAATAATATTTATCTCCGCTCCTAGATCTTTATTTATTTTAATACGAATAATTTTTATATCGATATTAATTAGGTTCGTAATAACTTCGCTATCGATATTTATACTCGGTCGGGTTTTTATTTCTCTTTATTCCCTCGGGATAAAGACTTCCCTAAAGGTTTATCGTTTTTTAACTCGGCGGTATAATCGCCGATATAGTTAATAATCTTTATTTTCTTCTCCGGATATTTATTAAAGTAGTAGCCGAGTTTATAATAATTAAAATACTTAATATCTTTAAGATTCTTATCGCTCGCGCGAGTTATATATATTTTATTTATATTTCTACGACTACCCCTATTAAAATCTTATCCCCTTATATTAAATTTATCTTTATTATCTCCGCCCTTTAACCCCTTTTTATACCTTTTCCGAGGTTTTAATTAATTATCTTAATTATTATTTTATATCTTAAAGTCTTAATTAAAATTATATTTATAACGCGTCGTAAATAATATAAATTCGGTTCGCTTAATAGGAATACTTTAGGCCCGGTTAATTTCTTTTAAAATATTAAATCTTAAGTAAGTTATTAGATAAATTATTTATTACTCTTTATTATAAAGAGGTAGTTTAGTTTCTAAGGTATTAAAATATGTATTAAAATCTCGTACCGATTAATTATTCCTTTAACGTATATATTAATATTTAAGATTTATATTTATAACTCGGTTTAAAGAGTCTTTAATTACGTTAAATAAATAGTCCGTAAAGAACTTCTATATTAATATATCTACTAGATAAAGTTCCTTATATTTATTTTATAACTTTTTAATTTACCCCTTTAAATAAGATATTATATATAAAATCTTCTTTTTATTTATTCGAAAGTTTATAGGTATTAAACGGAACGCGGTCTCTACGTCGTAGATTTATTCTTAATAATTTTACGGATTCTTCGTATAAAAATCCCGTAGTTTCGATAACCGTAAATTACCTTAATTTATATTATAACCGATTTAATTATAATTTACCGTCGGGTCGTTTTTATGTTTTATATTTAATTTTTAAAGATTATCTTCGATTTCCTTATCTCCTTTATCTACGATAATATATCGTAAATTTTTAATATTTTTTTAAATCGTAATAATAGAGGCCTCTTTCTCGAGGGCTTTTTATTTATATTTTAATTTTATAAATTATTAATTTACCGTAAAATTAATATTCTCCGGTAAATCTCCCGTATTTTCGTTTAAAGTATTAATCCCGTATATCTCGCCTTCGGGACGATTATTTTTAGAAAGATTTTTTATACTTTTAACGGATTACTACCTAAAAAGATTAAGAAAGATTAAAATTATTAAGTTATAATACCTAGGGTATTTATAATAATATAAAAATAAATATAAAACCTTAATAAGAAAATAATCTTTATATTTAAAAAATAGAATTAATCTCTAAAGAGTTAGAGCGAGGGCTCCGAGCCTCTTATTTCTAAAGGGGCTCCGGAGTACCGGAAACTATAATATAATACTATAATATAAATGGCGTAACTACGCCGTATACTCCCTATATAGGATCTATATATTATATTTAGTAGCTACTATAAAGCTAGTCTTAGTATAGTATAATATTAACCGAATCGGGACTAACTCCGCGCTAAAATAGTTTTAATTCTAAAAGTATTATTAAATGATTTAAATTTAACCTAGATCTAGCCTAGATTTATATCAAGATTTTATTTTACTAATATATATTTAAGACCTTAATTCTTTAATATTAATACTTTTTTAATACTAAACGTATACGTCTTTATTTTATTAATATTATAATTATTATTATTAATTATTTACGTTATCTTTATACCTTTTTATCGCTTTACCTCGTTATTATAGAATTAATATCCCTAGAGTACTTTTACTAAGTTAAATCTTTAAGGCTCTATATTAAACTTTAAGACTCTACGAGCCTATCCGTAGTTTAATTAAAAACTAGAGGTATATTATATTTACTCTATTAATTTTTATATATAAACGTTATTTATATTATTATTTACGATACTCTATATAAATATATTAACGAGGGCGTTAACTTCTTTCTTTTAAAAGAGGCGTCTTATTACGGGGTAGGATTTATTATAAATATTATTATTAATATTTATTAAAATATCGGGCTAAGTTCTACCGCTAGCCCTATTAAACTTAAAGTAATACTAGATTCTAGTATATTAGGGCCAAATCCTCTATAGAATAATTAATATTTTTTATATTATATACTATTATATTAACCCCGTATTATAATCGATTATTAATTAATTAATAGAATCCGTTAATCGTTAATCGATTAGATTAATATTTTTTACTACAGAGCCTCAAGGCTAGCCCCGATAATGGGCTTTAATAAGTTAGCTTGGTAGCTGAGCTGACTCAGCGACGCTAAAATAGGTTACTTTTTGAAAAGACGTCGGATTTAAATAATGAAAATGACGAAAATCTTACTCATACTTAGTCTATGGCGATTCTATTATTAAACGCTCTCTTTAAAACCTAGCTATATACTATGTTTGAAGATCTGCCTATTCAGAATACTAGTATATGTGACGTCGTCGTTAGGGATGAGGGATTAGCCTTACTGCTCTACGCCCACGTCGCCCGAATAATTCACCTCAGTATTGTTACGGCTACCGCGGCCACTAACCAAACATGGGGGGGTGTCTATCTAGCGATCTGGGGGGTGTCTATGTAGGCAAAGGGGGTGTCTCTGTAGTGCCACCCTTATTGATTCGATAACGGGAATACTTCATAGGCACGCCCTCGCCAAAATGATTGGCAATGAGAGCCCCTAAGCGCCCCTAAGCTGCTCCCCGTAACCACCTTAGGCGGATCTACAGGGAAGCGCCCGGGGTAGGTTCGGGGCTCTCATTGCCAATTATTTTGGCGAGGGCGTGATAGGGTTTGCCCAAAATCTGTTTGGATGACGTTACAAGCATAGATCTTTAGACCCACTGATGTGCGAGAACTTTAAGTGTTGCTAAACACCACAATCGATGTAACGACATGGATTTACTATGCCTTTCAAGGGGTCGAAGAAACTTGCATGTTCTGCCAAGAAGCTCATTGGTCGCATATACACACCCTTAGCTACAGGTAGGGACCGCGCCAATGTGGCAAATCTCAGCTTTCACACGTCACTAAGTATACGTAAAATTTCAAGTTTGCCCACCAAAATCCGCATTCAGCACGCTCATTACTGATTTCCACGATGCACATCCCTCAGCTCCTGTTCGGAGGCTTCACATACACCAACCCCAGCAGTTTCGGAGCTGAGTTTGCACAATTCGTCCATGACCGCTCTTTATTCTGGCAAGCATGGGCTTGGATCGCCAACCATGGAGACCCCGTTATTGAATGGCTTAAGCAACCTCGTAAATCTGTATCTCGTGAACTCCGCCGTTCCACAGCTGACAGGAGCCCAGACGTCCTGACCTTGGTCATGGCTTGGTGTATAACTTTTACGATCGTTCTCATTTTGACTTTGACTGTCGGATTTGGGCCCATCGGTATTGGCGCAGGTATGCTCATTAGCTTTTACGCAAAATTGATACCTCGGGCAAATGCTGACTCGAATGGAGGAACCACGGCCGAGACATTTCGGTTATCCACCCACGCAGGCTTCACCCGAGCTGGAGGCATGTTGCCTTCGAGGGCAATGCTTGGTACCTTACTACCTGGCTTCGTGTCTCTCGCCGCAGTGGGTGCGAGTTTCATGACTGTGTTAGTATGGATTTGTGGCGTGGGTCAGTGAGGAGAGAGAGTAGCGAACATGGTCTTGTAAAAATGGCGTTTCTCGCTACAGCCCTGATCTAGGACGCCGTTCTTTTGAACATCGAAGATAACACACCGGGGCTGAATTGCAGCATATTGGGAGCGGCTAAATCGATTCGACATATCTGGTCGGATATTAGCGGGTGCAGAAAGCTTGCGAATCCTTGGCATTTTTATTTTTTCTGTTTTCCCCCACCACGGCCCCACCACCGGTACCAGCTCTATGAATAACTCTTCTGATTTACTTACTTTATATGAGTAGATAGCTCTATTCAAGGCGATTCTAACGCCGTAGGAATCAGCTTAATTAAATAACTATAAAAGAAGATATCAGGGATTGAAATCTTGGCTCAATAAACTACTAAACGGAGCAAGCCTACTAATTATATCCTAAGCCTGATAACTCAACAAATGCTCTCTTAATTTTATTAATTTCTACGGCGTTAGAATCGCCCTGAATAGAGCTATCTACTCATATAAAGTAAGTAAGCCTACTAATTATATCCTAAGCCTGATAACTCAACAAATGCTCTCTTAATTTTATTAATTTCTACGGCGTTAGAATCGCCCTGAATAGAGCTATCTACTCATATAAAGTAAGTAAATCAGAAGAGTTATTCATAGAGCTGGTACCGGTGGTGGGGCCGTGGTGGGGGAAAACAAAAAAAATAAAAATGCCAAGGATTCGCAAGCTTTCTGCACACGCTAATACTCATGCGCTCCCGAAATACCTCCTTGGCTCTAAGCGGGAGCTTTTCCCCACGCAAAATGCCCTGAGGATCCTGCAGTGGACGACTCGATATCCGACAACCATGCGCTGAGATCGCGCGTTTCTATCCCCTTTCAAACAGACTACTCTCACGTTGGGTAAATCTAATTCCCAATTTGTTAGGAAAGCTCACAGCCTCATCATGTCATCTCATGTTTTCCCCGAATTTCATATAGATCCCGCGCGTACCTTCTCAATATGTATCCTCATGACCTTGCTTTATCAAGATTCCCTGTTGTATCGAATCCAGCATGCGGTGCCTTTTCCCTTTACAGCAGTACCTATCTTTTCTCGTTGTCTTGACTACAATTTTCCACGCATCTCACTCACTTACGAACCCCACCCATTCGCGCCGTTCCACACCTTCCGTTCACCATGACTCTCAATCCGAAGCTAAGATCAACGCCCGATCACCCACCTCACTCTCTCTGGGCGGCAGAACACTCCAGAAACGCACCTTACCAGGATCCTACACAGTCGGCCCCCCCCACCGCCCTTTGGAACGTGGCCCTCGCAGCCTCATATCCCTTCATTCCAATAATGGATGCCGCCCACAACCTCGAAACATTATACAACATCGCCATGGCCCAAACACGAGGTTTCATATCCTCCGGCGCCGAAACATGGAACGCGTTCGGCTTCAAAGAGGGCGCAGTATCTTTGGTTTCCAGAGTCCTCAACGATGATGATTTTGGGGTGCCGTGGCAGGTGGTGATTGATGTGGCTGAGTCGTTCTCGGAGAGAGCGAGGATGGGGCATGTGGGGACTTTTAAGGGAAAGGTGACGGGGGGAGGGAAGATTATTGAGGTTGTGTTGGATGTTACGCAGAGTTTGTTGGATAGTGCGAGTGAGATACATGGGGGTTGAGAGTTTTTTTTGGTACCGTATCCATGGGTTTTCTTTCGCAGCTTCACTTGATTCATCGATGACTTCCTCTTCGATATTTGAGCGGACGCAAAGATTACCTATAAAACAGTCAGCAGCACTCTTTTGGATCAACACTGCACCCTTTTCGGGCTACCAGAGAGTGTCATGCACTGTTAGTGGTGATGTCAAATTGATTTCGTGGCGACTGAATAAGTATCCCCGCGCCGTGGTAACATCATCTCTACTTATGCTAGCTTTGGAGTGGATGGCGAAAGAATTAATCGACGCCGCTTAGCCTTTGTCCGCGAATTATGAGAGTTAAGGGGTGGAAGAGCAGTAAGACAAGAAATTATTCGATAGCTTAAACGCTGGGAGTAGAACATGAATTTTATCCGAACAGAAATTCGTCTCTTGAACAAGCAAAGAAAGAGTTTTACAAGAATGAACAGAGCATATCTTGATCTTTCGCCCGAAAGCTTTGTTGAATAAGTTATTTCGATTGTTTAGACAACGAGTCATGGCATCGTACGGTAAAGGGAAAAGTCTGGTATATCTCTTCGCTTTCTGAACATAACGAATGAAAACTTTATTCGAAGAAAGATTTCTTCAACTTCAGACAGCTGCCCTCGAAGTCTTTAATCAATGTTTGATTCCGATCAACGTGACAAGACGAACTTTGATCATTCATGTATAAAGAGCAGGAAGCACTGCCGAGTGCACCCAATGAACATCAATATTGCAACTCACTCAAGCCCTCCAGTCCACTAAAGTCCTAATAAGCATCCAGCTAACCTCATAATCCCACCCGTTTATCATGCCCCACCTCACCACCATAATCTCCATGACCGGAACCACTATTCCCGATCCTCTCTCTGACCCTCTTCTAGCGCCTCGACATGTGGGATATCGGGCGCAGCAGCAAATATCTACATAACGCTTTATAGCGATACATACTGCGTGACCAAAACCGTCACTCACAGCATGCTATACTTCGAGCAGTTCAAAGCCCAAGCTTATTCCTTATCCCTCCACCGCAATTTAGGTTCCATTTGAGAGCAACTCGATGTCAGCAGTGCGCAGTGCACTCAGTATCTTGGTAGTGCCATCGCACCTACCTTTCCAGTAGCCTAAAATCCCAATCCGACCGATCTTCCTCCTGGAGAACCTTTGACAACGTATTTGCCTGGTAATGATGTGCCTGCGAGTGGAGGAACGTGTTATGAGATTGGTGTGACTGCAGATTCGTGGATTTGAGGACTGAAAATGCGTAATGTAGATCCGGTTTTAGCTGAAGCGAGGTGTCTGGTAAGTTGATATGTAATTTCTCTGAGAGTTTGGCAATTGGATGGAGACGCCAACATTGAGAACAACATGAGGTTCAAAGAGCGTTCGACGAAGTGAAGGTTGGGTATAGGGGCGCGTCAAGCCTGCAGACCTCGGATTTATAAAGGATCTCACACACATATACCTTCTTGACGTCCACGAGCTCCGGCATCAAGATCGTCGCGGGCATCTGAATGCATACAAGACAGCCATAGAGCATCTCCTCACTACACTCATCAAAAGAAAGGCCCAAAATGTTTTACAACCCCCGTCTCACGCCTTCGCAAAATTCCCAGCCAATATCTCAACCAGCGTCTCCTGGAGGCCCCTATCCCTCCCAACTTAAATGTTATGCATGACTTCCTCCGTCATTAATCACCAACTCGCACTCTTGATCATCACCTTCAGCGCGTCTCTTCGCAATCCCCAACTCTGACAGAAGATCCCTATGCCTCAAAATCTCTGCCAATGACAATGAAGACTCTTGATCCAGGTCTCTCGAATCCTGACACGATCAAAAGGGCTTTATGCTGACCAGCCATTGCAGGAGTGAGCAAATCCAGTATCGACCATGACGAACATAGACCTATCTCATCATCCTCTTCAGCATTTAGTCTCATTTCGGCTGTATAGACGACGACAACCAGAAAGATGTCCTCACCGAGACCAGACCAACGAAGAACGACTCGAATATATGGTCACATATCTGTGCGAGTGGTGATAGCAATGGGCGGCAGGTAGGTAGTGAAAAGGACGTTGATGGGGAGGAGCTGGTGACGGGGAGGGGGAGGGTGGAGATGGGGCGTATGGAGATGAGGAGGGGGAGGAGGCTTGACGAGAGCGGTATATGAAGAAAACAAGGAAGAGACAACGTATTTCTTGCTAATTTCGTATGATTCGCAAGTGTGAGATCTGGTCTTGTAAAAGCGACTTCTCAAGAAGTCCATGGGGTATATCGCACAAATCTTCTCACATCGCATCAGCCAACCCTTCCAACCCCATCACTCTTCCCCATTCACCGTACCCCGTTCCCCCTCTCTCCTCTCCCCTCTCTCACATAACCACCGTCCCATCCTCCACCTTCCCCAACAAAATACCCGCCATCAGTCCAGGAATATACCTCCTCCCCTCCACCCACTCCTTAACCAACGGTCTAATCTGCCTGCCAAACTCACTCTGCGGACCTCCCGCCACCTTCATAGTGCCATTATCCCCATCGAAGATCAAACAACACTCCTCGGCCTCCCTATCCCCATGCCCATCCCCATCGCCGTCTGCGTTGTTGTTAATGTTGAGAGAAACGGCAAAACGCCCATTAGGTCTGAATTCCATTTTCCAGCCAAGGATGCTGAAGATGGCTTCGCGCAGCTCTGAGGCCTTTTTGGACCAGATTTCTTTGAGGCGGAGCATTCGTTTTTCTTTGTCGGCAACTGTCTGCTCTAGTTCTTTCATTTCTAGCCTTAGAGAATCTAAGGTACTCATAGGCACTGTTTTGCTGCCTTGGAGATCAGATCGACGCTCCAATTGTGCGAGGAGGTCACGGTTTTCTTGCTTCAGGGTTGTGAGTGTACTCTGCTTGATGGCTTCCGCGTCGGCGGTTGGATTCGACCGCATACTCAGAACCCGTGTCTTTGCGCTCTGCTGCAGGGAGGACAATTGTGTTTGTAGCGCCGGATGCTCATTTTGAAGTAGTGCGTAGGTCGAGTGGAGTTTCGAGAGGTCGTCTTGCAGCTTGCGGTTCTTGCGTGACAATTGTCCGAGCTGGTGGTCATCTCCATCTTCCTCCCTTGGGCGTTTGAGTGGAGTATGAGGCGGCGCGGGGGTAGATTTCTCGGCGTTCTCGAGCTCGGTAGTGAGGGTTTGGAGTTCGTTGCGGTGCTGGTCGACCAGAGCCTCTAGATCGGTAATGCGTTTTGTTTTCTGCGCATCAAATTGGTTCTCGGAGTGATAAGTTTGCTCTTCGCTGTCGAATGTCCGTAGTTGCTCTCGGAGATACTCGACTTCCTTGACAGCAAGAGCGCGCTGCCGTTCGAGCCGTGTCTTTGCTCTCGCATCTGCGCCTCCTCCGCCTCCACCACCAGCACGAAGCTTTTCCATTTCAGTCTGAATCCTATTGCGTTCCTCTTCCAGGCTCTTGATAATCTCATCCTTCTCCAGCAGCTCAGGCTGAGCAGCGCCAATCCTCTGCACCAAACTCGCATTCTCCAACCGTTCCTTGACGAGCGCTCGTGCCATATCCTCTGGTCCTTTCAATTCGATCTGGCCACTGCCGCCTTCATTCTGCAGATAAGATGTCCAAGACCGTTTCTCATCCTCCAGTATCTGCCTCTGCAATTGCGCCTCCCTCAGTTGCTTTCCCATGTCCTCCATAACACCCAATCTAATTTTCAACGCGCTCTTCTCCTCCTCCACAACCTCCACCGCTTTATGGACGCGCCGGAAATGCTTCAACTCCACATTCTGTTCGCGGTTCGTAGATTCAAGCTTGCGTATATGCGCTACTTGCTCAGATAGCTCCCTCTTGATCACAGCCAGGGTATCCGCATCGCCTGTCTGAGCTTTGAGCCGTAGGATCTCGCTCTCAAGGTTCCCCGTCTCCGTTTCGCGCTGCGAGAGGCGGTCTTGGGTGGTTTGCAACGCGTTTGATTTTGCGGCCAGATCATCGCGGAGGTCGCTGAGGGTTTTCTGGAGTGTGACATGTTTCGACTCGATTTCCTGCAATTGATACTGATGCTGGCGTTCCAAGCTTGAAGCCTCCGTCTGCACTTCCTCCGCTTCCTCTTTCGCTGCGCGACACTCCTCCTGTGCAGTCCGTAGTTTCTTCTCGAGTGCATTTTGCTGGTTTATAGCCTGATCTTGTGACTCCTTCAACTCGCGCCGTAGAGAGTCGTACTTGTGCGTAGGCACGACCTTTACACTCTCCTCCACCTGCGCTTTCCTGAACGTATCTTCAGCTTTGAGCTGTACATCCCGTAATTCCTTATCATGCTGCAGACTACGAAGCTCCCTCTCTTCCTTGAATGACTGAAGCTCATATTGTAGAGTCTTAATCTGGGCGCGAAGGTCCTCGTTGCCAATGTCCGGCTTTACTGGGACCGTACACTGTCTCCTACTGTGCCCCAAGGGCTGCATAGTAGGCGCAGGCACCGAACCGCCAGTGATGAAATTGTATGTGGGTTGTGTGTTGGCAATCCTACTGGCCGCAAGCTGATTTCTCGAAATGGCCATTGGAATAGCAGATGGCCCATCGCTACCACCGCTCCCGGTGATGCTGGGGCGGCGCAGGCGTGTGGAGGGCTGTTGGGGAGTCTGAAGGCTGCGCCGGGCTTGACGCATTGGCGGAGAGGACATAATGCAATAAGATGGGGACTTGACACACTCCTGACGGGCTGGTGGAGCTCCGAGGTTGTTGGAGTTTTGGGGGACGCGTTAAAGCAGTGAGGCAGTGGGGGACAAAATGCCCAAAACGGCAATCTTAGCAACAACACTGAGAGTTGCCAACAAGAGTATTGACGGGTCTAATTAAAGAACACTCGAGGCTAAGTCTTTTGATGGTCTACAGGATTTTTCTATCGGATCGGTGTCATGTCATAGATGTCTGCAAGGGCACAGAAAGGTCTGTTTAGGCCACCAGTGCCATCATCCATTCAATCACTATCACTACCTAAGTAATATACACACGAGCCCCTCTCTCCTCTTTTCATACCACAGCACCCTTGCCACTGAAACCATGGTATCTACCGATATCCCTCTCGGGAGTAAAATGTGGGCTCTCAAGAATCGAAGAGTAAAGTCCATGTGCAACCACGTGCGCACGACAAATTTGGAGAAATTGGAATTGATCGAGAGCATTCATCGAATTTGTGCAAGGAAAAGCATTAGATAGGTAGCAGTATGTGGGTAGTGGGGTAGCGCTGCGTCGCCGTGTTGCGAGTGTGATGTCTAAAGCGAAGTCCGTCCAAAGTGTGAGTAAAGGAGATCCGAGATCCCAGTCCGTGTTCGTGTATGTGTCGAATGTACATCTGCCAGCCAGTGACTGAGTTACTCACATAGCCTGGCCGGGAACTGGTTTCCTAGTAGGAGGCATCACGCTCACTGGCGGCGTTCGGTTCGTGATGGAAGCCGAGTCAGGTGACGTGACAGCTTGCTGCTGCATAGGCACACGCTGAACGTTGGGATTCATGGGACTTGGGCCTGGAGGGCTCATTCTACGTGCCTGAGTGTCGCTGGCAGAGTTGCTTCGTCGCTTGCTTCCTGCAGCTGGGATGACGGCGGAACTCTGAGGCCCACCGCCATAGGGGCCTGGCGACATTGAGCGCTGTTGATGACCACGGTTGGGGCCTGAGCTCATGAGTCGGGGTTGACGACCGTATGGAGATATTGAGCCACGACCACCGGCTGGTGACTGTGGACGTTGCTGACCTGGACCCATCATTCCTGGTGATGATGGGCCGCGAGGACCAGGGCCGGCGCGTGCACCTGGTGGTGGGCGAGGCTTGACAGGACGAGCTGAGAGACATGTGCGAGGAGCGACACCTTGTTGAGAGCGGTCGAGACGAATGCATAGAGCCTATAATCAATTAGCAAAGACAGAAGATTGGAATGGAAGGGAGAATGCTCACCCAGCCATCATCATATTCGTGAAGGAGTCTAACGAGTTGACCGGCGCGGAGTGAGAGCTCATCATCCATAGAGGGCTTGAAGTCGAGCTGAATACGGTGAACATTGCTGGGAGGTGGGCCATTAGCCATGGCGCCAGGTGAGACTGGCGTTTGGCTGAACTCAGAAACGGCAGGACTGGTACCGGCAGGAGAGACGGGTCGGTTAGGCGAGAGATCGAGAGCCTTGGGAGCGTGGTTACGCTCGTTGTGCTTTGTGGCAGCAACGGCGCCAGCACCCAAAAGGCCACCAGCAGCACCAGCGGTGGCAGCAGCCTCGGGATTTGGTGTCCTGATTCGGAGTGGAGCAGGAGCATCAGCCAATGATTGCATAGAGCCTGGCGCTGCTGCATTGTCCGCGAATGGGTTCTCTGCTGGAGTGCCTTGAATGGGAAGCATAATCTTCTCCTCGTCGGACAACCTTTGTGATGGCTGAACGGCTGAGTGGTTGCTGAAAGGATTGGCTGGGTCGTTCTGGTTCGTGCTGGCCATAGCTGCGCCAGCGGCAGCACCACCAGCTGCTCCACCCGCCACTCCAGCGGCATTGGCAGCCTTACCCTTTGATGCAAGATCAGGTAGGAACTGGGTTACGGGTCGCAGGCTCAGTCTTGGTGCAGTCGCAGTCGTTCTCGTGGAAGCCGTAGTGTTTGCCCTATTCAAGTCACCAGCGTATGCAGACTTCTCATCATCAGCTTTGCCGTAAGCTTCAGCCTCCCTGCTCTTCTTGCGGCGATAGCAGAAGAATAACCCAGCGAGAAGTAGACCAATTAGCAACAGGATGCCGATAGCCAATCCAGCCTTTCCTCCACTGGACAATCCTCCTGAAGATCCAGAACTTGCGGCAGCAGTCTGACTTGGCGTAGAGCTGGAGGAGCTTGTTGACTCAATGAATGAGGACGTAGGTGAGGACGCTACTGCTTTATCTGATGTCGCAGCCGCGACAGGTGACTTGGTTGCTTCGGTTGCCCTTTTAGATGAGCTAGTAGATGTGCCTTTCGCTGCTGCCTCGGTCTTCTCAGGTGTAGGTGTTGCTTGAGCCTTCTGCTCAGTCGTCGCAGCAGCAACTGTTGTCTGCGCAGCCGCTTTTTGTTGTGTAGCCATTGCTTTCGCTATCGCTTCCGACACTACAGCGGAAGAAGCCGCTGCTTCTGCTGATTGTTGCGCTGCCTGCTGCGCTGCCTTTTCCTGTGCTTGTTGTTGCGAACCGGAGTTTGAATTGTCCTTGTTCGCGTTGGAGTTGGAGTTGGAGTTCGAATTGGAGTTTGGACTTGAATCCGACGAAGGTGTGTTTTCTGGCTGTGCAGCGACAGTCTTGTAGCCACCAACAGGCCCATCGAACGTCTTCGCAGCAGTCTTGTAGACATACTGCACCACAGTCCCTGCGTCCTGTCTCTTCTCCATTGGTGCTTTGTGGTGCTGGTGACCAGCGTGGTGTTCATGAAACATTATGGGCGAGCGGATTGCTTGCGCAACGCTCTTGTATTAAAACGGTTACTACGCAAATTGCTTCTTCACCGAATGATCGTGTGTTTTTTTCTTTATTCCTGAGCAGTTGCGGTGTGGTGAAGAATTAAGGCACGTTACACCTGGGCGTTTGACTGGTGTTTCACCTGGCGAGGAATGTCAATAGAGACGGAATGAAAGAATGATGGTGTATGCTGTCGTCGATAAAAGAAGGGCGACGAACGGCGAGCACGGTGGCGAAAGGATAGTAAAGAGTGAGAGGGAGCGACAGCGAGATGTTCTGGTCAAAGGATGAGAAAGGGAATGTTTGGTGGGTAAAGAATTGGCACAACATCAATCTCCCGCTTTCCACCAATGAGCTTGTGGGCGCATAGGAAGCAATTTCGGGATAGAGTTGTCGCTACCTTAGTCTTTGTTTAATTACTTTAGCGTCAGGTACGGAACCAGGGGTGTCGCGTTTTGCAAAGATCCACAAGCGGAACAGCAAGAATCCCAAATGCTTCAGGAAGCGAGTGGTCACAGATCACAAATCACCATTCACAAGTTCTGACTGGGCATTCATGAGCGGTTCAAGCAGCTTGTCTGATAGCCTTGTTGCAGTGACATACTTGGGCGCTTCGTAGACATCCCAGAGCCCATTGTTCAATGATAAAGACAAAGGCACAATTGATACCACCGTCGCTATCAGCGCTATCATTATTTACACTATCTTGTGGCGCCGCAAGGCTTCCTATTTGTGGCCCACATCCCGCATGAAGATGCCATCGCTATCCATGCTGAAAATTGACAACGTCCAATGGCGTGGATATGAACATGACCAGTATGAGTGGTGGACTCTCCGTAGACTGCCCATTCTCAAATCCTCCTCAATTAGCTATGTACTTACCACTCAATATCTTCCTTGTTACTGGCACCTCTTTCCAAGTGCCCAAAGCACTCGTAGATGTGCTCTCATCCGCAAAAGGATCGCTGCCTCCCTCCTCTTTTGAGCTGCTCATCTGGCTGAGACTTAGACCGCTTCCAAGTCCAGCCGCTGCCTCTCCACTGATCTCCCACTTCATCTCGACATTGCCAGCCATAGCTTCGGCGTCAGTAGTAAATCGTGCGAGGAGCTTCTGAGGCGCTTCCGCATAGCCATCCAAAGTCATGTCTCCTAGCTTCCAGTAGACCATGTTGCGCTCTTTCGAGAAAATTCCTAGTGGCTTGGATTGACAGCTGAGAGCTTTGGCATTCTCAATGCTGACAAAGATAACAACGTTCTTGAGAGACACTCTTCTTCCCATTGGTGAAGCGAAAGCAGGGTTGAATGCGTAGGTGATGATTACAGAAGCCTGCGTTGCTTCTACTTTCCAGCTTGGTGTGATCGAAACGGGACAATGTGCTGCGAGATGCGATTCTTCCAGATGAACCTGGTACTTGAAAGCCACGGATGGGCGGGTGACAAGTGATAAACTGACCGTGTATTCGCCAGATCCTGAAGGCGTCTGTATGATGAAGGTTGGATTCGGCGCAACCTTTTCGAGGACCGGGAAGTTCTCCAGTCGAATGTTTTCTGAGCCAGAACGAGATGCCGTCTCCTTAGGATTATGCTGCAGCGCAAGCTCTCCAATGACGACCGCTTTCGTCACCTGGGTCTTGTTGAATGTTGCACTGATGGTTTCTACGATGGACGCATTGAGGCCTGGCTGATGCATTTGCGGATGCGTTACTGCTGCAGGATTTGCAACGCTGCTCATAGAGTGCGCGGAGCGCACGGACTGTGCGTCGGAACCTCGTTGACTGTCGGCTGACCCCGGGATTGGTGTACCCAGATTGAACGGTGGTGCTGAGGTTACTGATACGCCTCCTAAACCAGTAGCGCTTCCTAGAACAGCGCTCTCAAGAGACTGACCAGATGGGACGAATACGGTGTTTCGGACATCTCGACGCCCTCGAACAGTGCCTGGCTTTCTGGGAGTGGCAACTTGTGATGCTTGCTAAACTGTAATCAGCATATTTTTTACGATTGATGATTGAAGGTACTGACCGCTCGCAATGTGTTAGCGACGCTCGAAAATGCTGATTGCGCATCAGGGTCATCTTCTTGTACAGGTTCGCTCCGTATAGCGAGCTTGAATTGAGGTTGATTGGTATCACCAGCTGCGGCTTCTTGCTGAGCGCGAGTAATGTCATCAACAGCTGATGATGGCACACTATAGCCTTGAGCATCGCGCTCGGCCACTGGAGCTTTTCCTGGTGGAGGTCCTGGAGGAGGCGCATACTTGTCGTCTCGGGCAGCAGATAAGTCACGGGTCGGAGCAGTGCCATTGGTCATCGGCAAACTCGAACTCCTTGTTGGGGCCGCTTGTGCTGTATTTCCACTCGGCTGCTCGACTGGGCGTGCTTGTTCTGGCCGTGATGGAGGTCGTTCGTTGGATTGTGAAGACGGCGGTGCTTCTTGGCGAGGCGCTGACGAAGGTAGATCTACCGTAGATGTTTCAGGAGGCGAAGGTATGGTCTGCATGTCTTGTCTAGAGCTGGGACCTCTTCGTAATGGGTTCCGCGTCGGTCGCGATCGCTTCTCTGGGGAGGGTGGCCGATCCATTCCTTTAGTGCCTTTACTTCGGCCACCTAGTACAGTACCCAGTCGTCTGAGACCACCGAAGCCGCTCTTTGGGGGTGGAGCTATCGGTCTGTCAGTTATCAGATCTAATAGGAAGCGAATTGTCTCACCAGTATTAGCTCTCGATGATGTAGTAGAATAGGGACTTGGCGCGTCACCTGCGCCGTCCTCGCGAGCACGTGATGGTGGGCTTGTAGGAGCGTGGGCCAATGTTGGAGGTGGAGGACCAGCTGAGCTGTTAGTGGTTGCGCTTCGGCTTCCCATGCGAGGTGGTATAGAAGATTCACCCCTAGATAGCCTTGCGACGAAGGTCAAAATCTCGTCCTTAGTATCGATGTTCAGTAAGGCGTTCAAACAACTCTCTGCAGTGATACGGTTCCTCTCCACTAGATCCACCTCGTATGTTTCAAGCTGGGTAAGTACAGTGCGTAGGTGATCGATCCTGTTTACGTCCAGGTCCTGTAACTGTTCGAAGACGTAGGGTGCTTGGGACTCCCACTGCTGGTTCGCAGCCTCGACATCTGAAGACGCGTTGGCGACCTTGTTCACGGAAGACTTGCCGCCTGCCAGCTTGGCTGCCCTCTTATGTGCTCCATCGACATCTTTTGCTACAGCAGCTAAGTGTCCTTGTATGGTAGACATGGACTGCATCTCCCTGCTCTTCGACTGATACTCAAGTAATGGGCGCTCCACTTCCGATTGCATCTTCGTAGCGAGGGCAGCGTGCGACTCGGCAAGGGATTGCATCGAGCTGACAATGCTCTGCCATGGCGTCCGGAAGATGCTAGTTGTTGTCAGTAACTGATATGGCGGGAGACAGGCGCATTGTATACCCAAGCTCTTGTGATGCATCATGGGGCCTTCGACTCGCGAGTCTCCTTAAGCCTTGGACGTATGCTTCTTCAACCCGCCTTCGTTCCTGGTGATCGTATAAGTAGAGGCCCCATCATGTGCAAAATTTCGTCGCATACAGCAATCCAGTCGGCAATATCCGAATTAACCTTCCCAATCAACTTAACCCTCTCGTCCAAGACTGCTACTGCTTGATTGGGTGAAAGCGTGCGCTGAGCAGTGTATCAGCGGAAGCCCACATGTTTACCACGTGTTTGGCAGGTTTTGCTAAAAACTTACCAGCAACGCTGGATACTCTTGTCCTGAGAGCTCCACATCCATCCCTTCCAGCTGCTGGTGATAGACTCTGATTATTGAAGTGTTTTCACCATTGGCGACATTATCATGAACGTTGTTGATGTAGGATGCGAATGCACTGTCTGGTGGGGACGTATCTTACTATTATCTAATCCGGACATAACAGCTAGACTAATTCCAGATGCGATATCGACCTCAAATAGATCTTGGCTTCTTGAAGTCCTCAACAACGTAGAAGACTCTTCATAAACATCCCTTTTGTTTGGGTCAAATAGTCGCGTAAATCGCCTCTTCATGATGAGCCTGTTCCTAAGGGGTGGTGATCTTCGCGACTTAAGAAGAAATAAAGCTCCTAAAGTCGCAGTTCAAGAATTTCAATGTTGAATATTGGCCCGGAGAATTAACAGATATTACTCTATCGTCTCTACTTGCAAATCAATATCTACAAATGATCAGTCGTCATGACTTCCACTCCATCATGCCAATCGCCTTTGAGCTTTTCTGAACGTATGGCAATCACGTTGAAAATGCAAGTTTCTGGACTGCTGTGTCTGTCTACCTTCTCGAGTTTTGCATATTGACCATTCCTCAGCGCAATGTCCTACAAAGCTGCTTTTCCAGAAAGTGATACAGCAAATGCCCAAGCAGAAGCCAGAGCTATTGAATCTGCGATATACAAAGATGCAGCCTCGAAAGTCTGCAATATATTTTCGCAACCCTAACCCTGAGGCTAACATAATGCTATCCAGGAGGATTATTACCAGCGCTGTAATGACAAGGTCGAGCAGTTCTACCATCTGCATGATGATTCAGATGGATATGTACCTGAAGACATGACGCAGTTCGAGGAAGACGCCCCTCTAACCGGCAAAACGATCGGCCCCTATCCCAATTGCACGCACTACGCTACAGGTCTATTCTCCACCATCTACAAAACCCACCAAACAGCACCGCCGGAAACGCTAGCCATCAAACTCACAACCCCATCCCAATGCCAACCTCCACACGATGTCAAACGCGAAGCACGCATCTTGTCCACGGCAAAGCACCCAAATATCATTCCGCTACTCGCGACACATTCAATTTCATCTGGCCACTTCCTCCTCGTCTTCCCCTTCCAAGCCCTCGATCTCGCCACTCTCCTGTCCAAAGGCCCCCTCAAAATCCCCCAACAGAAAACAATCCTCGCCAACATCTTTACAGCCCTTACGCACCTCCACGCCCTCTCCATCATCCACCGCGACCTAAAACCCACCAACATCCTTCTCGCCTCCCCCACCGGCCCCGCCTACCTCGCCGACTTCGGCATCGCCTGGGCCCCCAAAGATCCAACCTCAGAGCCCGCAAACGAGAAAATCACAGATGTGGGCACAACATGCTATCGGCCGCCTGAGCTGCTGTTTGGGAAGAGGGATTATTCGGTCGAGATTGATTTGTGGGCGGCGGGGTGTGTGGTGGCGGAGGTTGTGATGGGGTCAATGGGCCAGCATTCTAGGGAGTGGACGTTGTTCGATGCGGGGGAGTTGGGGAGTGAGTTGGCGCTTGTGAAGAGTATTTTTGAGACGTTGGGGACGCCGGATGAGGGGGTGTGGCCTGTAAGTGCAAGAAGATATCCTCAAATGCCTCCATTGAACGGATGAGATCGTTGGAACTGTGCTGAATATGCCACTTAGGAAACGAAGAACCTACCAGACTGGGGCAAAATGACATTCGTCCGCTTTCCTGGCAAAACTTGGGAGGAGATACTACCCAATGCATCTGCGGAAGGGAGAGATCTTGTCAGTCAGCTGATCAGATATCAGAGCACTGAAAGACTGAAAGCTGCAGATGTGAGTAGCCTATTAGAATTACATCTAAAATGTTGGATAGCTGACAATGGGACTCTGCAGGTGCAGAAGCACGCATTCTTTGACGAGAACACGAAAGCAGGTACAGCAACGTGAGCAGTGGAGCATGGGTAGTTGTGTATTATCTGGATGTTTACGTGACGAGATGTAGGAGGCATTGCATGGTAGTGAGCAAGATGTCCGTAGTGCCTCCAGCAAGGGCAAGCGCCCGTAAGGACATGAAAATGATATGGAAAAATACCCAGGACTTGTCGCGTGCTATCAACCAAGACAACAAAAGCAAAGCATAGTAATAGCAGTCACAAGTCACAGTCGAGCATGCAATTCAGAGAAGACGAAGATTGATTGAATTGTTCGTCAGTGCGGTCATTGCATACGACTGTTCAGCCATCGTCAACTGATTAATGTACAAAGCAGATCATGCTCATCCTGAGCAACTCCATGTGAACCACCCTTGCGAACCATCGCACCATGCTCATGAAACGACCAACCAAACCAGAGAAGATGCCAATGAAAACCAGAGCTAGCTACAGTGATCTCGCTCAAAGCATTGCTGCCTTTCCTCCACCTTTACCTGCCAAAGCTGATGCCTGAGTTGGTATAGTGTTCGAACGGTTGTCGAGATATGATGCTGGTGCTAGATTCCCATTGCCGAAGGACAAGGCATCTAAGAGCGCTCACCACGGAGACGACGGGCGAGCTGGATGTCTTTGCTCTGGATGGTGACACGCTTGGCGTGGATGGCGCAGAGGTTGGTGTCTTCAAACAGGGAGACGAGGTAAGCCTCAACGGACTCCTGGAGGGCGCCGATGGCGGAGGACTGGAAGCGCAGGTCGGACTTGAAGTCTTGTGCGATTTCACGAACCAGACGCTGGAAGGGAAGCTTGCGGATCAGGAGCTCAGTGGACTTCTGATAGCGACGGATCTCACGGAGAGCGACGGTTCCTGAAATATGTTGTCAGTATGGTGGACGAGTAAGGATGTGTTGAGAAAGCATACCTGGCTTGTATCGGTGGGGCTTCTTGACACCACCGGTTGATGGGGCGGCTTTGCGAGCTGCCTTGGAGGCGAGCTGCTTACGTGGGGCCTTGCCTCCAGTGGATTTACCTATGATGAGATGTTAGTGAGATGTTTTGATGCGATGAAGACGCGTTAAAGTGGCGGAAGTTGAGTGTGCAAACTGAGGCGACAGCGAGCTGAAGGATCAAACATTGCGACGATGAAGCAATGAGGTGACTTACGTGCAGTTTGCTTAGTACGAGCCATTGCGAGACTTGTATGGAGTAGTGAAGGGTAGTGGAGATGTATTGGAGTGGTTGTTGATGATTATCGTTGATGTTGATTGATGACGATGGTTTTGGATGGATGAGATTGAGGACGGAAGAAGAAGAGGGGAATAAGTAGTTTATCGAAGAAAGTGGTTGATCACAGGCTGCCGCAGCGGGAAGGCGCTAATGGATTCACTGTTTGACCGTCTGGAATTGAGCACTCGGTTTTGCGTCTTTTTAGGGCTGAGTTTTTGGTGAGGAAAATTTGGAATTAATTTCGGACCAATCAGGATTAATGGTTCAAGCGATGACGCTTAGTAAGGTCAGGATTTGACAACACTGAATTATTTCCAGGCAGCGACAATTTTCTAATTGCCGATGATCAAGCAAATATTCTCGATGATTGTTGGGCACTTGTATTGTGAAGTGTGAGTCATTCACGAAGTCTTCTTGTTGCTATTGCACAGAGTTCATCGCATTTCAGTCGTTATTCCTCCGAAAAAGTAGTCGAATGCGCTAGTGATATCTCACCCACTTTTAATTCCTTGAATTTCCATTGGTCAAAAATAAAACATTAGCCTCGGTTGCTGTTAGACCCAAACAGGGCTTAGCTTACCAGTGATACGCTTCCATCGGCAACTGCCTCAAATATGTCCAACCAGCGCATCTTTGTGGTTCTCCATCCACCGCTATCAACTTGACGTATCCACTACCAACGAAGTCATTCTTCATCCATACCAACAACTACTCAGCTTATAAAGCTCTCTTTTTCTCTTCAATACCATCAATATGACTGGACGTGAGTACTGCCCCACACATCATCAGCATCAGCCTTAATGGCTTTGTTATCTTCGCACCTTATTGACGCGTCTCCAGGCGGAAAGGGCGGAAAGGGTCTCGGCAAGGGTGGAGCTAAGCGTCATCGCAAGATTCTTCGTGACAACATCCAAGGCATAACCAAGCCTGCAATCCGTCGTCTTGCGCGTCGTGGCGGTGTCAAGCGTATCTCAGCTAGTATGTCTTTCCTCCCCATGTTTTTTTGCAACAGCATACTAACTTGTCCTTTCAGTGATCTATGAAGAGACTCGCGGTGTCCTCAAGACTTTCCTCGAGGGTGTCATCCGTGACGCCGTCACCTACACTGAGCACGCCAAGCGCAAGACCGTCACATCCCTCGACGTTGTCTACGCACTGAAGCGACAAGGCCGCACCCTGTACGGTTTCGGTGGCTAAGCTTGTCATCTCTCTCACACTCACGACTTTCCTCATGGCTCGCCACAACATACCACACATCATCATGAGCAGCATTGGTGGACACATGGTGGAGGGCATGACTCATGGGGGCTTGCAATGTTCTTTTTCGGGGTTTGATTTGTATCATAGGTCGGTCTTAGGAGACCTGGGGAGTCGAGGGTTGGTCAGCATGGAATGATACCAAACATAATCCCATCCATCTACAAACTCGCGATTGTTTACCATGCTTGCGCCTCGTAACACGTCTGCATCCATCTTGCCAGCTAGAAATCTCTCGCGTTACCTCCGCCATAAGAATCTTGAGTAGCACGCTCTTCGCTTGTCTACCGAGGACATTTACGTGCGTACTACCTGTGTAACGCGTGACTCATAGTAGTAAAGTTTGAGTGCCTGTGACACCAATCAATTCGCTTTGCATCGGCTCCGCCTGTGGTGGCAAGTCCATCATGAATGAAGCGATCCAGGGCCTGATCAACTACGGTGCGACTTGACGAGAGAATCCTGAACCATAGAAGCACACAAATAGAGCACTGACTAAGGAGGCGTAGGTGGATGAGATGGAGATTCTGTATTCGATCGTCGTGGCGAGAATATACGTTGTTGTCCTCGCCTGTCATGCAGCCTTCACAAATTTACCAAAGGCCATGTTTGAGCATTAGAGCCACAACAACGCTCAAGAGGCCGTATTTTGTAGCTGAAAAATATGAGTTATGTGTGATAGAGGTCGCTGTTTACTATTTGATGCAATAAAAAGCGGTTTTGCACCCTAAGAGAACGTTTCTCAGAATTTTACAAATATTTGTAGTTTTCGGATCGAAATATGTTCGAAACTATTCACCTTTCTGATATTTCACAGCACATCCACCACAACACGTCATAAACGCCTGAAAATCTCCCAAATTTGAGCCCAAGACTTATCAAAGCCTATAGGACTATGATCGAACGTCACAAGTCAACCAGCGCGGCGTTGAGTGCAGATTTCATGAATGAATTGTATCTCTAGGATCAGGGTTAGGGTTGATCCTTACTATTGAACTGCTCTCATTCCAAGCTGTATGATGCTGTCACATCGCAAGTCTTCAACGAGATCAACGATCACTACTACGGACCTTGATAGTCTTTCCTGTAAAGAGTACACGACCTTGCGCTCCAGCAGCTCCCCAACACCCACTATCTCAAGCACGATCTTCCCCCCGGCCCCCAATCCTACGAGTACCCCTCCCATCCGAGGTATGGCGCACAATGTCCTCCAAGATCCGCTCCCATAGCGACATTGTCCACCTCTGGACATCATGCCGGCACATCTCTCATCAAATCACGGCACTGACAGAAAATCTGTGCGTCTCAGCATCGTTACCAAAGATCAACATCGCTCTTGACCTAGGTCTGTCACTGCTCACAAAATCAAAAGATCGCTTTAATCATCCCCACATTGAAGGAAAAGGACAACTCATCACTAGTCACGGAATTGGGTTGCTTGATCGAATCTTGCGAATCAGCCGCAATATAGATTGCCGAAACAAACGGGAGCTGGGACGGGGGAGACGGGCGTGCCTAAGGGGTTGGAGAAATACTGCTTGTGTGGCCTCGACTTCAATACAGCCCGGGAATTTGATTGATTTGGAGGGGACGACGCTGGCAGGGCCGCTTGTAGTTCCCATCTCACAAGATCTTTCTGGGGAGCAGACAAAGGTAGTGGTGAAAAGAGGCGAGAGTATGGCGTGAATGCTAGAATCTGAATTGTTAGGCGTGGTTGGATTAAGAGAAAGAGATATCAAATTTACAATAGTAAGGTAGTCAAGAACTATTGATTTTACAGTTAGAGATGAAAGGCGATGATATAAAGGCTGAGGTACGATTATCAAGTACGATCGATATACCGATGAAAGTAATTCGCTTGCACGCATACTCCGTAGAATGATTGCGACTTGAATTATTAATTATATGTGTCAGTAACCTCGCCCTCCGACCAGCTTTGTCTCTCAAGGCTACTCTCCTCCTCCTATTGATTCTTAGATTGAAATATCGATGGATGACGCGACGTCCTTCGAGAAATTGAAGAAGTGATTGTATACCTTGACTTTTGAAGATTATTACTGGTGAGAGAGGAATGATTGGTGTATATTCTTAGAACAAAGAGAAAAGGGAAAATTCAGACCGCAGGAAAAATACCATTCATTGACTTAAGGCTTTCCTACTATGACATTATGAATATGGATTTCTGGACAAGGAAGGTGTTCTTGTTCTTGCCAGGGCGCGTAAGCAGCAACTGCGACAAAAGACTTCGTAACGGTTTAGCTGAGTTCTTCTATAGACACATTGCCTATCAAGGTAAGTGTTCATAAAGATAGATAGATTGAGGAATCTGTCGCGGAGGTTACCACGAAAGGATGTTGACATGCTGATAAATCCCTCAGTTGCACCCGCTACCCGCTGTTACGGACTCAGCCGGCAAACACGGACACAGAACGCAGTGCGACAAGTTTATGGAGAATGTCGGAAAACTCGGTGTTTTGGTCGCAATTGCGCAGTCATCCAGTAATGACCAGGCCATCTTTGCTGACCAATTCGTAAAGCGCCGATTACCCAGCAATAGCGACATTTAGAGAAAGCATCACACCACTCGGACCGGCAAAGATAGCAAGACGCGCGTTCCTTGCTGGCTTTCAGAGTGATCGAAGTCTCTGAAGGCTGAATGCGACTCTTCCATGCCTTTTAGGGAGACGCGAATGCTTTCTTGGTGTAGGCATCCATGATTGACAGTAAACGTCCGCCACGATACGGACTCCGACAAATTCAAAGCAGAAGTGGGATACATGGCAGCTCTCTTCATTCTGCAGCCTTGGTCAAACCATGTAGAGCAGACTACAATCGCACCTCTCTAATTCATCGGCAGTTGAAGAATTGCGCAAAGTGCGCAATAGACCAACAGCGGTGCCACTGAATGGGAGACGCGACACAGCTTGTAGTTTCATGCAGCTTCATCAATCATAGCTGAGCAACATTTTATTCGCAGCTTGGGGCCGTGATTGGAAAAGCCCCTTCTTGGAAAGCACTTCAACAAACGTGTTCCAACATGCTCGATGAGGCAGTAAGAAGCGAGTCAGCTTGGTGTATGCACACTCTCATCTAATGCTGAGTGATTGATTTTGCTGTCGATACACAGCACACTCGCATAGCCATGTAGGAGCCTGCGGTTGCAAGAGCAGAGGTAGAAGCGTCTGGAATCTCGGCGTAGGCGTTGGTGCTTCTAGAAATTTCCATCTTTTCGATAATTATTCCGTCGCCCTCGGTCTGGGCTCCGCGGAAAACCGATTAAAGACGTGACGGTGGGAAGGATCAACAGGCTTTTCGTCCAGCACTAGCCACACTAGAGGGTCGCCATCTCCGCAAGGAGATTACGGGGGCGGTAGGAACAGGTACAGGCAGTATACAGCGTAGTACGATCTAGGTCACGTGATATCAGACTTTATAAGTCCACCAAGATCACTAAATATCGGTAACGATATATACGTTTTACGAAGTAAATACGCGGGATTATATAGTAAAAAGTAAATAAAAGGACCCCGAATAAATACCTATATAATTTATAATCCCTTTAAAAAAACCTTCCAACCTATACTACTCCTAGGGTACGTATATATAGAACCCGTACAGAATTTTCTATATTAATTCATACTTTATTTATAAAGCCCCTCTTTATTCGTTATAAATAAATCCTTATTTATACTAAGCCCTAACTAACCGTACGGTCCTATATAAATAGGTATTTACTTTAATTTTATTCTCTATTAATTTATATTAATCTATATATATTTTATATTTATCCGTACCTAGTTTATAATAGTAAATATAATATCCGTAGGCGATACCGAAGATAAAGACGAATTCGGTATAGATCTATACGACTTAAAGTATCTAAAGTATAAAATACTACTAAACGGTAAAATTAAGGATTAAAACGTATTAAAGGTTAAAGAGAAAGTATTTAATTTATATACTCCCGTATAATATCGTACCCTTACGTACGTAAAGGTTATCCGTAATATCGGTTTACGAGAGGGTAGGACCGTTATATATACTATATTACTATATTATATAGATTCGGGATAAAACTATATTAATTTATATAGAATTTTACGCGTCTATTTAATATTAAGGGTATTCTTTTATAGTCCCGTATAGATATTATATACCTAAATAACGACCGTTACGCCTATTATATAAAAGGGAACGAGATTATATAGTCCTATAAAACTCTATCCGGATACCGTAACGAAGTATATATTAATTATATATACTCTAGTAACGGGTTAAAGTACTCGTTTATTCTTAATTTATATTATATAATTTAATATAATAACTTTATTAATATTATATAGAGGAGGTTAAGGAAATAAAGAAGTATAAAGCGGTAGACCCTCTTAATAAGGAAGTATATATTATAATACGGAGTCGTATTAATTAATATAGTTAATCCGAAGTCTACGTAGACTAAGGTATCGAGGTGTACGGTTTAGGATCTCGAGGTATATAATCTATATAAAAAGATTACGGCCGCGTACTATAACCTTAGGACTCTATATTAAGTAGTAACGGATTATATCTATACGAATTAAGCGTAGTAGGATAACGGGGGGTAGTAAAGATCGGTATAATAAAGTATAGACCCTATATAGGTATTTATAGGATTATTACTTCTCGTACCAATTAATATAATTAATTAAACTTCTATATCGAATCTATTCTAAACCGTATAATCTTTATACTAAATCGTGACTATAGAAAAAATATATCCAAAGACTTTATAATAAAAATTTATTATATATATTTAAATAATCCTATTTATATTTATTAATAATCGTTTAACTAAAAATTATTTATTAATAATTTATTATAAAAATATTATAAT
>JAABUK010000979.1_pt1 | contig 56860 bp, 48 predicted proteins | sample 5559141 | NCBI WGS metagenome assembly JAABUK01 (sample SAMN10711869, study PRJNA513367) | rock metagenome | isolation source: Antarctica rocks | place: Antarctica: Victoria Land, Pudding Butte nord | collected 2016-01-03 | reverse complement strand
AAGAAGTGAAACAAAATCGCAAACGTCACGTGGCGGTAGGCGGAAAGGATCCACTTATCTGTGCTGTTCACTCTGGACGAGAACCGAGTCCGATCGAGTCTTGGCGCAAGAAGGACAGACATGGTAGTATATAATGCCGTCCTCACTCGACCTCGAAACATCTTTCAACATCCTCATAACGAGCTCAATTACTTACCTTGTCATCCATCCCACCCTTGTAGCCAACTTCAAGACCAATGATCCATCAGCGACAGAGCAACGATTGCATCGAGCAACAAGCAGGTATCCGGAACCTCAATACTTAAGGTACGTACCTGCAGACATCCTGAGCACCACAATCCTCGCATGAAGTGAGTTTCATTCAGACTTCGCATCCACGAATGGCATCGTCGACGTTCGGCGCTGTCATCGTTGGAGCACATTCAACGGCTGTCAATATGGTGGTCGCTCGCTAGCGCCATGTTTGTTGATGCTCGCCTGGCCTAGCTCTTCCCCATTCCTCTCCCACGACAATTTTCATCTTCGCATTACCATCGCACATCTCATCAAGCATCGCGACGAGCGTCCTGTCTGCAAACATTTTCCCATCTGGCTTCCGCCAGGAGCAGTGGAGGAGCCTCCAGATACAGGCCCCTGCATGCACGTGCCCAGCCGTATCCATGTCGGCTTCAAAGGCCTTACCATTGAAAGTCCTACTGACTCTTGCAATAGCCTCCAGCAGCAGGAGAATATACCGCGATCGAGAATACCAGCGATAGCAGCTTGCAAGCTGCCCTGAAAGCCGTTGGTGCCCCTCTTCGTGGTGATTGCCATTTTCGCCGAATCCTAGCTAGAAGACCAAAGCATTAGCCAGAAGAACAGCCGAAACATCCAATCAAGTCATCGAAGCCGTCCAGTGACCAGGGCGAAAACAATCTGCATTGTTTGTGAAGCCGATTTCGCATAGTTGATCAAAGGGCCTTGCTGACGCCAGACCACAGTCTACAGCACAAGTTGCAAACACGCCAAGAGCATTGAGAAAGCCACCATCAGAAATCATGAGTTCCACATCTTCGAAAGCGCGGAAGATCGGGAGGCAACGCGTTCCACGCCCCAAGAAACGTCATCTGGTTCGCTGGACTGGTGAGTGCTCAAATATCTTGACCCCATGGACCTACCTATCCCCCTGGTCAACCCCAATTTCTTTCTCGCAATCTTTGTGGCTTTGACTAACGAAATCAACAGATGATATGGACAAGAAGCTCCTCCTGACCATTCAGCAAGAGTGCAACAAGCAAAACATTCCGCTGCCTTGGAAAGAGATCGGAGAGACTATGGGATCAATGATCTCTGGCGGCGCCGTCGTCCAGCATCTATCCAAGCTCCGTATCCGCATGGTCGCACAAAATCTGTCTGTCCCTCCTCCCCTCAAGCGCGGTGGTGGTATCAAGATATCCACCGGCCCTAGTCTTCCTCGTCGCCCTGCGAAAGCATCTCAACCAACCACCGCTCGCGACGCAACCGTCAAGAAATCTGGCAAGCCTGTGAACAAGAAGCGCGCCTTGGCAGATATGATTAGCGACGATTCTGAGGAGGAAGAATTCAAGATTGATTCGGATTCGGATTCGGATGTGGATTACCGCAAGCCACTGGCGAAGCGTACTCGGACCGCTGCCACTCCAAAGCATCAATCCCCTACCAAGAGATCTGATGACACCGACTCCAGCAATGATAGTTCGAAAGACGAAGCTGGCCACGAGGCAGATGACAACGATAATCGTGTCGTTGCTGCCGGCGCTGACTTCCTGACTCTTGAAGATGACGTGCCGATCAAGAAAAGCAAGGTTGTCACACTTAAATCAGGCAAGCCCATCATTAAGCAAGAGCCCTTCCAAGAACAAGAGAGCGGGAGCGATGAAAGCGACCAGAGCGGAGACGAGGCAGCTGGTGGTAGCGAAGATCAAGCCAACCAAGCCGCCCATGCCTTGGAAGCAATATCCCACATCAATACCCCAGCTGCAGATTACGCTGGAAACACTCCCAGCCAAGGCAATTCTGGCCATCCGTCTGTCTCTCCTTCTTCCTCCAATGGCGCTCATACGATGACCAACCCCGAGTACGGTCAACTCATCAATAACAGCCATCCAGCGTTTGGGGGTTTGCCAACGGCGGCTGGTCTCAACATCCCAACCTTCCAAAATCCCTACGAGGTCATGCAATACGCCGACGGCCACGATCCTAGAGCTCGAGGGCAGCAATACCACCCAATGCCGCACAGTGACGGTCGGTACATAGCCTACGGCCACGATTATGGTCACCTCCCAAATCAGACCTTCGGCATTGCACCAATGTCAACGAACGGTGCTTTCTCTAGCAATCTCCCCTTCCATGTCAGCAATGACATAACGCAGTTCCCTTACGTTGATCACTCCATTCCGAGCCGTTCAAGACCCTTTCCGCATCAGGGCCATCAAGCAAGCCTCCCAGCTGGGGCCATTCCCTTGAGTTCCATCGGGCCACCAACCCACAACCAGATGCCCATCAGCGCCGAGGCCGACTACTTTCTGACGTCCCTTGACCGCGACCATCATGATGTTGGAATGTTGTCCGACGAGGATCTCGGTCAGCTTGACTATGGCGCCTATCATCAGCGCACTTGACCTGAGAGACCTTTGCTCAGACCAGCATCTTCACTACACGAACATGCACATCACCGTCAAAAGCTACCTCTCACAATTCGCACGATTTTTGCATCATTGAAGGGTCAATGTCAAAAGTCGTCGGCGACTTTCTCCCGTTGCCCCACCAAGGATCTGGCCTAATCTACGGAGAAAGTCGGCAGCGACCTCGGATACGTTCCCTGGTTCCGTGATTGGCGTCAGGCCACAATATCGATCAACCCTTTCCTCAACGGCTAGCCCTCACAGTGGCTGTAGATACTCCTCAGCCCTCCTGTACCCATCAAAGTCCATGTCCCTCATTTCAATTCCACCATCTTCCAACATTTCAGTCTTTCGGCACTCAGCACTCAACCAGTCACCATCTTCAGTATTTGCCTTGGCGTTCAGTTCGAACCTGCGTCCGATATCGAATACCCATTACCGAGGGTGGTCCTCCGTGCGACAGGACCTTCTAGTAGCAGTCTCGACTTGGATAGTCGACGACTATGGTATCCGGAGGCTCGGCGTTTCCTTGGGTAAATAGGACTAAGTCAATGAAATAATGCATGATATGTGAACATGTGCCACTGACCTTCCTTCGTTCCCGCAGTTTGATTTCAGTTTCTCTAGAACAAGACCACAGTGGTGGTGCACAAGTGTCTTGCCTGAGCCTTGTTCCCTCTTACAATCTCGGGGAAAACCGATGCGCTGAATCATGTGATGGTGATTATGTGTGAGTGTCTTTGTTGTGACTCCTGTCATGAACTGTAATATTTGAGAGGTATCGCAGGCCGAGATACTAGAGGAATCAGCGTTGTTGTGGTTGGTTTCTCTCAAGCTGAGAGAGAGTCCCACCTTATGGAGATTTAGGACAGCTGGCTTCCCCAAGCGCATATACAAGATGGGAGGCTCCGAGCCAGCTCGTCCCATTAGCTAAAAGATATGGAGTGATGTATTCTCCAGGGCAATAATCTCGATTCTCCGCGAAGGCGTGCATACCAAGCCTGGCCAAGAGACGGTCATCTCGGTCAAAGCTCTCTTTGACAGAAGGGCGCTCCTGGGAACGGAGTGCTTGTTTGTAAGCTGCTGATAGTGATCACTCAGAACTTTAGAGAAGATCATCCACCTTTATCAAGCAAAGGTGGAGAGGTAAATTGAGGACCGTCGTGATTTTGGGTAGCAGATCTTTCAATTGTACTACTTTCGCGCTTCTATGAAATTGGGTAGAATGATTGGCCAGCGAAGGAGGAAGGAGGGAAGAGGGAAGGACTTGATGAAAGTGGCGTTGGCTCGAGATCCATTTCGATGGAGAAGGAAGGAACGATGACACGCTTTTACTGTCGATTGGGAAGCTAAATGGCAAATCTAATTGGATGTCCTTACTATTCGAGCCTATACCTGCTGGTGTATCTTTTAAACGAGGTCAGCTTTACTTGGTTGGACGAATGGCTATCGTCGACTGCAGGATTTTTGTACTGGAGCAGGTATATCTGACCGGGTCAACGGCTCATTCTCAGCTACTAATACACGCGAGATCACGTCCATTTTTGGACTACAAGGACTGTCAATGCTTGTGAATAGGATCCTACCGGTATATGGTCATTCTGTGATGCTAGCACAGCGTGCTGCAATATGGTCATCTGTTCAAGACGAATGACGACGGGTAGCTTCAGGCGAATAGCATTCGAGCAAGTTCAATAACAGACGACATTTTAGTGGGTTCTTGGTGACCTTTGTAAGATCTGGTCACAATCTCCTCTCTGGATCTCGGCCTAACGAGGCCCTCATCCTGTCTTTATGAATGCGAAAGCATGCCTTTCAAGCCCAAGAGACATCAGAGTACAAATACCTTGGGATGTACAAGCCATAAGCCTTGATGGCCAAATCCATGTGGACGGCCACTACTGCGACCACGGGTCAAGCGACAAGAGACTTCAGCAACATGGATTTTGCAGCACACTGGGCTCGTCCTGCTTTGCCAAAAGCCACTCTATGCGTCCGGCCTCGCTGATCTTCGGCGTCCCAGCTATACGTTCTCTATCAACAGAATCGATTCGATGAAGGCAATTTGCGATTCTAGAATTGACAGAGAGAATTTCACCACTCTCCAGAATACCTTCTTGACTTTTTCCGAAGAAATTGCTCACCAAGTAGCCAATGATAGCGAGAGCGACGTCAAACATAATGGAGGGCAATTCTCTGACTATGCACACGGGGCCTTAGGGGACGAGTGCGGGTAACTTGTGATGAGGTGAGGTCAACGGAGAGCTCAAAGATGAGCTACTGAGCGGTGCCAAGCCGGACACTAATGGTACTGCCACGGCCGCTAAACTCTATTGGATGAGTATCTTGAAATTTCCATGAGCTCTTGTTTTCACATTCGAAGTCTGCCTCTTCCGTTCGATCGTCTGAACCACCGCACACCGTCCTTCTCTTTCTCGAAGGTACATAGCTTCTTCTACAAACATGCAGAGAGCTCTGACATCAAGAACGCGGGCCTCGCTCGTGTCGTCGCCCTCATCATACTCAAGCCCATTGTCAAGGGCGCGGCAAGGGGCAGCAACAGCTGTCAGTCTGCAGCAGCAGCGATTTGCACATAAGGTATGCTGTTGCATGATTTGTCCTCGCCTCTCTCTCATGTCCCGGCTTTCGAGGCCGCGAAGCCAACGGGCACTGCTTCAGCGTCATGGACCTCGTTACTAATCAGTTATATCAGGATCTCAAATTTGGTGTCGATGCCCGAGCAGCTTTACTCAAGGGCGTAGAGACATTGTCGAAAGCCGTTGCGACGACACTAGGACCCAAAGGGCGAAATGTGCTAATTGAATCGAGCTACGGCTCGCCAAAGATCACCAAAGGTTTGTTCCAAGTCGTTCTTCGAGAAAGCTTTCTTGCTAATCTTGGTCTTCTAGATGGTGTCACTGTGGCCAAGGCAATTACACTACAAGACAAATTCGAGAACTTAGGCGCTCGCCTCCTCCAGGACGTTGCCTCGAAAACAAACGAAGTTGCTGGCGATGGAACCACAACAGCTACAGTCCTCGCCCGTGCCATCTTCTCAGAAACTGTCAAGAATGTCGCTGCTGGATGTAATCCTATGGATTTGAGGAGAGGCACACAAGCCGCAGTAGAGGCCGTTGTCGAGTATCTAAAGGATAACAAGAGGGATATCACCACAGGCGCTGAGATCGCTCAAGTTGCGACCATCTCTGCAAATGGCGACACGCACGTTGGCAAGCTGATTTCAAATGCTATGGAGAAGGTCGGCAAGGAAGGTGTCATAACTGTCAAGGAGGGAAAGACTATCGAGGATGAGTTGGAGGTTACCGAAGGAATGCGATTTGATCGGGGTTTCACCTCTGCCTACTTCATCACCGACAGCAAATCGCAAAAAGTCGAGTTCGACAAGCCGTTGATCCTCCTGTCGGAGAAGAAGATCTCAGCCGTACAAGACATCCTACCTGCACTGGAAGCCTCTACCCAGCAGCGTCGTCCACTCGTCATCGTTGCCGAAGACATTGATGGAGAAGCTCTCGCAGTATGCATACTTAACAAGCTCCGTGGTCAGCTTCAAGTTGCCGCAGTCAAGGCTCCGGGCTTTGGTGACAACCGCAAATCTATCCTTGGCGATCTCGCCATTCTTACAGGCGGTACCGTCTTTACCGACGAGCTTGACATCAAGCTTGACAAAGCTACACCAGACCAGTTGGGCTCTACTGGATCAATAACAATCACTAAGGAAGATACTATTATACTCAATGGTGAAGGTAGCAAAGACGCCATAGCACAGAGATGCGAACAGATCCGCGGCGTCATGAATGACCCGTCAACATCAGATTACGAGAAGGAGAAGCTACAAGAGCGTCTTGCTAAGCTCTCCGGAGGTGTGGCTGTGATTAAGGTTGGAGGTGCATCAGAGATCGAAGTCAGTGAAAAGAAGGATCGGGTCGTTGATGCGTTGAATGCTACACGCGCTGCTGTCGAAGAGGGTATCCTTCCAGGTGGTGGAACGGCTCTACTGAAAGCAGCAGCAAACGCACTAGCTGCGGTCAAGTCCGCAAACTTCGACCAGCAGCTTGGTGTCAGCATCATCAAGAACGCCATCACCCGTCCAGCACGCACAATAGTCGAGAACGCTGGTACAGAGGGTAGCGTCGTTGTTGGCAAGCTCATGGACGAGTTCGGATCAGATTTCAACAAGGGATACGACAGCGCCAAGAACGAATACGTTGATATGATCGCTTCCGGCATTGTCGACCCATTCAAAGTCGTCCGTACTGCCCTCGTCGACGCTAGCGGAGTCGCATCACTACTTGGTACTACAGAGGTCGCTGTCACCGAGGCTCCTGAAGAGAAGGGTCCCCCAGGAGGCGGTATGGGTGGTGGAGGTATGGGAGGCATGGGAGGCATGGGGGGTATGATGTAAGCTCTCTCGCCAACCCAACCTCACATTTTCGATACCTAAATAAGCCCGGCGTATTGGATGTCTCTTCATTTATGAGCAGGTGTCATCATTCACTACCCATTCTCCCCACTCAGGCCACTTCGCATTTCGTGTATTAGCATTTGCAAAAGCGGTGGTGTACTTGTAAATTAGGATTGTACAAACCTTCTATAGCTCTCTCATAATATGTAAACAATTCAAACACAGCAGAATAATGAAATATTGGCCTTTGCTTGTGGTTAACCTTGCCCGTAAGATCGGGACGCGTGGACGCTAGTAGATAGAACCCGCCCCGCCAAGCGACGAGCGTTGCTCCCCCACGAGCCCCACTACTGCACTACAAAACAGTACTCAGTCATATACCTACACAGCAGACCATCTACCTACCGAGTATTCAGTGCACCCAAAGCAAGGCTGGAGAACGATTGAAATCGGTGTGAAAATTTGTTTCCAACCCTCGTCATCACCGCGCCCAGTTGTGCGCTCCATCACTTCCACCAGGCTACCAATATACTCGAGCCTGCGCTAATAGTCTGTTCACCGCATAGCTCCCTGATCTCCACCTCAATCCTTGCTCTCCTCATCTTTCCATCCATAGCAGTCATGGTAAGCATAATTTTCTCCGTCGAGCTGGCTTCAGACAGGCACGTGCTGACGCTCTTGATCCAGAGTAAATCAGGGTACGCTGTATCACCACCTATTCCCACGAGTCCGGAGACCACTGGAGGCCACGTGGGCCTTGATGGTTATCTCAACACATCAGACTGACCCTCGTGTCTCCGCCAGTGTCACAGTCTCGCCCGAATGCATCTCCAAATTCAACGAGCTCAAGCTCGGCAAATCGATCAAATACATCATCTACAAGTTGTCCGACGACTACAAGGAGATCGTCGTTGAACATTCATCCTCCGACCCGGAATGGGAGGCTTTCCAAAATAAGCTCATGAACGCGAAGGCAGGCCACAAGGGCAAGGAGGGAAAAGGGCCACGATATGCGGTATATGACTTTCAGTATGAGCTCGAGGGTGGAGAGGGAACAAGGTATGTGCAAAAGCGGTGAGCAGGAGACAAGGAACAAATTGACGAAATCTGCAGAAACAAGATTGTATTTATCTCGTGGAGCCCTGATGAGGGAACCCTGGTATTCGTAGGTGGTACCGCCTAAATCCTTTGACCTTTTGCTGATGGAGGCCTGTCCCTAGCCAAGGATGACATACGCATCATCAAAGGAATCCCTAAAGAACGCACTCAATGGTATCGCAGCCGAGGTACAAGCCAATCGAGACGATGAAATCGAGTATGCAACCATCCTCAAAGATATCAGCAAAGGGAAGCGCTAGGGTATTATAGAAAGCGATGAAGGAGGTATGGTTGCTATCAGGATTGATGACTGTTGATGGGTGGATAGGACAGCTTAGAGAGTGTTACGATAGACTCCATGCTCAGAATTACCAAAACTCATTATCGTGCAATCGAGTGTATTGGAGTTCGCAACTGGGGACCCAAAAGCTGGCATACATGCCACCTCAAGGTTCTCTCCTTTTAATGCAGATGAGATATGTACGGGCATCTGCCATTTTACTCCTACTTTGAATATCTAATTGACCCCGACGCCGTCGCTACCAATGATGCACATGATTCGCTACCTCTTCCAACTTCCCCTAAACGCATCAAATACCTCCCCAGCCTTGTCTTCGTCCCGTATCCTCTGCAGCAGCCACCCCTGCAGATCTTCCCAAAATTTCTCACTCCCCAACACCTCATCCTCACTCGGCCCCTGTGCAACCGGCGCATCCGCATCCGTCATAGTCTCATCCTCGGCCTTCCCTGCATCCTCCTTGTATCCCATCACCATAATCCCCAACTCAATCTCCCCACCCAGATCCTCTTCTCCCAACAATTCCTTGATGGTCTTGATATCGCCCGCTGGCTTCTTCTTATATAGCACTCGAATCTTCTCGGTCCCCTCGATCCTCAATTCCTTTGCAACTTTCTCTTTCAATTGCAACACGCTAGTTCCCACGTCCGTCCCTGGCAAGCTGAGACTCATTACCGGGTTTCTACTCGACTTGAGCGTACAATTGATGGTCGACGACTTCTGACTGTCGGCGTCCTCCGCCGAAGTGCCTGTTCGTTTCTCGAATTGTGTGGGCATGCGCGGAAGAGTGTACGACGCTGTGATCTCGAGTGTTTGAGGGTTGGAGACATGGTCTGGTTGGAGCTTGACGGGGCGGGAGTCGAGGGTTGAGAGGAACGTCTTTGCGAAAGATAATTCGGTCATTATGTTGGTGGTGTTGTTGGGGTAGGCTTTAGTGTATTGGCTGAATAGGGTCTCGGTGGTCATGCTTTCATTGTGGAGAAAAGTGGGTGCATTCGAAGCATGGCACTTGGCGGCAAACTTTGAGCTAGAACTGAGTGATGTTGCCAAGATACGCTAAGATTACAGCCCTACTCTATCAGTTGTCAACGAACTTTTCCAGTGATTGGAGTTTGACGATAGGAAATGTGATTGCTTGAGAGCGTTGACATCTAGAGCAGTCACTGTCATGGCTCCGAGTCGTCGCATGCAAAAGCAAGGTCCACCTCCCGACCTTGGTAAGATAGTAGAGCAGAGGAATCGGGATGCCTCCAAATTCGACAACGCCAAACGAGGAACGAAGCGAAAAGCATCTGGCGAGATCAAAGCACCCACACCAGCTAGGAAAGCATACAGTGGCGGTACCAACTCTGGTTCGAAGCATTCGACTCAAGGTAGTTTCGCGAACAGCAAAATTACACTACCGCAGAAGGGAGGGCAAAGGTCAAAAAGGCCGGAGCCTGTGATGTCTAGCGCTCTACTGGAAGAGGAAGTGAGCTCGGATGATGATGCTGCCGATCTACTAGGCGGCGTGGATGATGATGATGATGATGATGATGTAGCGTTGGATGGACTGGACGCCCTGGGAGAGGGCATCGATGAAGATGCTCCAGAGGAAGCGGACGATTTCTTGGAGTCCGGCTCCTCAGTCTATGATTCGGATCCACATGAAAAAGCAAGGTTCTCGGACGACGACGATGAATCCGATGCTGAGGAGAAGCTTACTGCTGCGAATATCGAGGGACTGTCCAGGAAGCTGGACGAAGAGCAAGGAAAGGATGCTGCTGAAGCACAACTAGAGCTAGAAGAAGCGGCGCTGCAGACAAATATTGACGGAGAGAGGCCCAATGTGCTCGATGACGAGGATGAGGGTCCCGCCACAAGACTAGCTCCAGATCTGCAATTGCTACGGTCGCGGATCACTGATACCATACGAGTCCTCGACGATTTCTCAAAGTTGTCTGCAGAGGGAAGATCGAGAGCAGAGTACACAGCGCAGCTTTTGAAGGATATATGTCTCTATTACGGCTACTCACCCTACCTCGCGGACAAGCTCTTCAATCTGTTCCCTCCTCGGGAAGCATTTCAGTTCTTCGAAGCCAACGAGAGTGCTCGACCAGTAGTCATACGAACAAATACCCTACGGACTCATCGGCGAGAGCTCGCGCAGTCCCTCATAAACAGAGGTGTAACACTTGAACCTGTCGGCAAATGGTCCAAGGTCGGGCTACAGGTCTTCGAAAGCCAAGTACCGTTGGGAGCCACGCCAGAATATCTGGCCGGCCACTACATTCTACAAGCTGCATCTTCATTCCTCCCTGTTATGGCGCTAGCACCTCAGGAACAAGAGCGGATCCTCGATATGGCCTCAGCCCCTGGTGGAAAGGCTACCTACATTGCGGCTTTGATGAAGAATACCGGCAGCATCTTCGCTAATGATAGTAACAAAAATAGAACGAAAGGCCTCATAGGTAATATTCACCGCCTCGGTGTTAAGAACACCATTGTCTGTAATTACGATGCTAGGGAATTTCCAAAAGTAATCGGTGGCTTCGATCGGGTGCTCCTCGACGCACCCTGCTCTGGCACTGGCGTCATAGCCAAAGATCCCAGTGTAAAGACAAACAAGACAGAGAAAGACTTCATGCTGCTACCCCATTTGCAGAAGCAGCTTCTACTTTCAGCGATTGACTCTGTCGATCATACTAGCAAGACAGGAGGATATATTGTCTACTCAACCTGCAGTGTCACAGTCGAGGAGAACGAACAGGTCGTGCAGTACGCACTCAGCAAGCGACCCAACGTGAAGCTCGTCGAGACTGGCTTGGTGTTTGGTATTGACGGCTTTTTGAGCTATATGGGCAAACGGTTCGATCCCAAGATGAAAATGACGAAGAGATTCTACCCGCATTCCTATAACGTTGATGGCTTCTTTGTTAGCAAGTTCAAGAAGATTGCACCCTCGCCGGGCGTCACGACTAAAGATGTAGTATCCGACGGAGTGAGGAATGGCGAAAGGGTGGAGGTAGACACAAGACCAATCACCACAGCAGATTCAGATGGAGAAGACGACTTTGGCGGCTTCGACAACTCGGAAGACGAGAGGATTATGGCGAAAGCCAAGAGGAACCGTTTGAGGAAGAAGGGTCTAGACCCAAGGGCGGTGAATGGTATGAGGCAGGCGAGGCAGTCAAATGGGCCTGGGAGGCCGGCAGAAGTAGGGAAAGACGGAAAAGGTGCCACGTCAACGGAGAACTTATCCAAGGAGCCTGTGTCGACGGGCCCCGAGACTGCCAAGTCACAGGTACCCACGGTGTTGACTTCTAAGGCAAAAGCAGCTACAACGCGGCTCAGATAGTAGTAGATAACTTCATGATCACATGCAGTAATTTAATCGTACCAGGGTAGTCAACATTCGCAGTGAGTTCTCAGAGTCGGTCTTGCCTGATGTCGATAAGTATCTCCCAGGCTCGAGGCGGACGACCCACGCGCCTATTCTAAGCTCCAACCAAGGCCGCCCATCCCGCCCCTAGAGCATCAGCCTTCAGCGCCTTCCCTCTCTTGGACTGTTAGAAGCCTTGCCCTTGAAGCTGCCTGCGATTTTAGTCACTTGTTCTTCCGTGGCTGCAACAGCTCTGATTCATCTACCGTACCACTTGAAGCTGCAGCCTCACTTCCCCATATCACGCAAAGCCAACATCCACTTCCACATGGACGTTGCAACAGAGCCTGTCTAATTCAAGTGCATCAGCGATACAAGTCTCCTTCTCCGTAATCGGCATTATCGTGACAAAGCTCAGATCAAGATTCGCCGTTTCCTTCACTCCGGACGGCGTTCGTCTCTCCGCCTTCCATCAATCTGAGATCGGGCTACCAACTCCATGGAGAGTGGGACCAGTCTCGCTCCGGACGAAGTGATGGCTCAATCGCTCACGTCTCCTTCACACCACCTCCGGCACCTTCGTTATGCAACACCTGAAACTTCAACACCACCACACTTCATCTTGGAAGCAGCATCGAATAGCCATAGGCCAACGTCCAGTGCCCACCGTGCCTCCAGCCGAGCCTCCAGGAACATGAGTGCATCACCACCTCCTGCGATAGCCGCGACAAGCCAGCTACAGCACACAAGTAATTCAGCCCCCCACCCTGAAGTCAACGGTCAAGACCACGATAGAATGGAGACGGATGAAGGGGAAGAAGATAGCGACGGACCTGATTCTGAAGTAGAAGATGATACCCCAGTGCCTGCACCTCGAGAATTCGATGTTGAAACCGCCCCGCCCCCCCATATTGAAGATGAAGTCATGGATACCTCTCCAGATGATCCTCCATCCCAGGAAACTCATCCGCAAGCCCTGGCTCCGTCTCAGGAGGTTCCCCTTCAGGCCAGCGTGGGGGTAGTAATCAACTCTGGTACGGGCGAATCAACTCCTCGTCGCCTTGTGCGTGTTCACGTCCCCTCCAATGATTCTCAGGCTACGGAAGTCGCACAGCTGACCGCTGTGTCAAACCTGGACTTGATCGAAGCTCGTGAAGCAAGACTGAGAGATGCGGAGAGAGAGCTAGCTGCAATGGACATGATCCGAAGTACGGAGAGATCGCGAGTTGAGAGGGATAGGCGTGAAGGTGGTGGAGAAGACGGTGAAGGAGATGATGATAGTGATGATTCGACGGATGAGGAAGAGCATCCATACTGGGTAAATCTGAAGGAAGATACATCTAGTCCGGATGAGCGAGAACTCAAGATGATCGAAGAAACTGGCAACGAAACCAGTGCAATTGAACACGATCATTGGGAAACGCTTTTTTACGAGCCGTTAGAGGATCTTGAGTATGTTCCACTCGAGACAGGCCGCATAACGTGGACTGTCAAAGGGGTGCATGGTACGGCTGAGAAGCCCAACAGGGAGAAAATAATGAGATCTCCATCTGTTCTCATTGGGGGATATTATTGGAACATCAAGTACTATCCTCATGGCAATGACGGCACGGAACAACTAAGCATCTATATTGAATGTTCGCCTACACCCTATGAAGAGGCTGAAATCGAATCGAAGGAGGCTGTAGCGTCGGATCCAAACCGAGATATGATTGAAGGAGAAGGCATGGGTCAGGACGCTGCGAATGGTATAGTTAGCGGCGAAGTTTCAAATAGCGTTAATGGGACAAGTGCTCCCTCCGCGCCAGAAGAGGACCTGGAAGCTACTCCAACTCCGCCTGAGAAGAGCGAGCCGAGAGCCCAACCACCATGGGGCATCGCCGCTCAGATAAGTTGCGTCTTATATAATCCCGAAGAACCTCGCGTCCATGCCTACCAGAAAGGGTGCCATCGATATTACAATGACAACCCAGACTGGGGCTGGACTCGCTTCCATGGGCCGTGGGATGAGATTCATAAACGGCAGCGCTTCCAACGGCAAGCTCTCCTCCGCAATGACACACTCGCATTCACGGCGTACATACGCACGGTTAAAGACGACACCAAGGCTTTGTGGTGGCACCCTCCGAAGGACAAGCCTGAATGGGACAGCGAGGCAATGACTGGTGTCAGAGCCTTTGAATGTCAAGAATATCAATCGAGTGCCATGATCGCTGCTCTTTCGTCCTGGATGCATCTATCTCCCATTGAAAGACTTATTCGTACCATGGACATTCCAGACCCCGTATGGGAAGCCCATAGGCGCATGAGACCAGCTTTCGAAGAGCTTCAGGATCTCTATGACGAGGGCTCGAGCTCCTCGCCCTCAGATGAGCATGATCTAAGTTTAAGAGGATTGGTGAGCATCTTGAACTTCTATGGTGCAGACGTGGACTCCAAGGTGGATGTTGTAAAGATCTGGGAATCTATACGACGGATACTGAATTTTGAAGCGTCTGGTCTCGATAGCATCGAAGAAGGCAGTGGTCACGAGCAAGATCAATTCAGCGAGGTTCTACTACTCAAGCAGCCAGATTTGCTCAATAATGCGGACCCAAAGACTAAGTACCCCAGGCATCCACAAGAAGGGAGACAAGTTTCGTCGAACCTCGAACCTCATAGTGTACAAGAAACTCTTGACAAAGCTACCCAAGATGAGGCCGTTGCTTTCCGGACGTGGCAAAGCTTCGAGGGGCAGCGTCAAAATCCTCCTTACAATCCATTAATTTTGCAGATCGAGTTGCACAGGCAAGACTACGACAAGAAGAACCGGAAATGGAAGAAGCTCACCCATCGAATCGCCATTGACGAGACAGTTGTCTTCAACGGCTGTGAATACACGCTATATGGCATAGTAGTCCACTCTGGCGATTTGGAGTCCAAGGAGTATTGCTCGGTGATACGACCGGAGGGCCCTGAAACAAGATGGGTCATGTATGCTGGTGATAACCACGAAAGGAAGGTCTCTATTTTGACATCTAAACAAGCCGTCGAAGCTCACGAGGGCACTGGCGATAAGGCAGACGGGATTGCGGCAGTTGCACACGTTGTGATCTACGTCCGTACCAGCGGCCTTCCTGAGGCTCTGTGTACCCCCTTTAAGCGAAAGCTCACGGAAACAATGTCTCCCCATGATGCGCAAGCTTTGTCAGCTCCGCAAGAGGACGAAATGATGGATATCAAGGATAATGAGCAAGAAATACCGGTATATATCTACGGAGCCGAAGCCTTTGTAGGACATACAGGTCGAGGAATCTGTGATCCCTGGGCCCTCCAAAAGCAAAACCATCATGTCGAAGAGCTCACAATTCCTGCTTCCACAACAGTTGTCAACGTCAAAGATTACGTCGCCCATGCCCCGTTCCCAGAAATTTCCGAAACATCAGAGGTCAGACTCTGGCCTATGAACACGTTCGTAGTTGATTCAGGCGTGGGTACATTTCCAGGCCTTCTGTCTCACAAGGATCATCTCGACGAAACCCTCGAGGAGATGGGCCACAACAGTGGTGGTTGTCGTTTCTGGATGACTGTCGCAGACAAAGCTGCTGTTCCAACATCTGAATCAACGAATCCGGAGCCAACATCTGAGGCAGACCTAGCTCGTGAGCAACAGGAACGTGACGCGGCTCTGCAGGCAGTCATGTTGTCGATCCAGGCTGATGACGATGAGACCACCCCTCCACAAGTCGATACCGAAATGACTGGCGATGGGCCCACCACACAGGAAACGGAAAGGCAACGACAAGAGACCGAACGACAACGTCACCGTCGACAACAGCAGCTTCTTCGACAAATGCAGCAAGCCCAGGAGCAACAGCGGCAACAGGCGGCTCGGCAAGCCCAAGAACGGCGACTGCAAATTGAGCGTACCGCTCAGATGCTCAAAGAAACTTATTTCCTTGTCAAAATATTTGATGCTGAAACTCAAAGCTTGCGTGGTACGGGCAGCGCCATTGCGAAAAGCGAATCCAAGATAATAGAAGAAACCAAAAAATTACTCAAGGTTGAAAGCTCCGAGGCTTGGGACTGCTATCATGAACGGAGCACCGAAATCAGGTCCAGAGATCTTGTGAAGGCTCATGAGACTTTCCAGAGTAGGTGTGGCGGCGCAGATGGTACTATAATAATTGCCCAGCGCCGTCCTACTTCCGCGGAGTATGTTGCAATCATCGTCTTTGCCCCTGTATGTACATAGCTAACACCACTATCCAGCATCAAATCGCTCAAGGCCTCAGGCCAATGCGCGAACCCAGTTGGATACTTCCTCCACCTTCACGGTTATGACGACCCGTCATATTTGCGTAACCACTTCACCAGCTCTTACTTCGGCGGCAACTATATGTCGTGGTCGCAGAAGAATAGTGTACCTCATGGCCAAGGCACTCTGATTACCCTTGCAGGCGATGCTTACGACGGCGCCTTCATCGTCGGGGTCAAATCAGGCCAAGGCGCGATGAATTACGCAAACGGCGACACCTACACGGGCGAATGGGAAAATAACGAACCTAATGGCCAGGGTCAAATGGTCTACGCAAAAACCGGCAACGTCTACACAGGCGGCTTCAAGAAGCGGAAAAGACACGGTGAGGGAACGATGATTTTCAAGGTTGCGGACGAACAAATGCAGTTGTGCAACATCTGCTACGAAGGTGAGATCAATGCATTGTTCTACGATTGTGGACATGTGACGGCATGTGAAGATTGTGCGAGACAGGTGGATATGTGTCCAGTGTGCAGGAAGAATGTTAGAGCTGTGGTGAGGATCTGGAAGACTTGAAACGAAAGCTACGACGAGGATGACTCGGCCACGACAGTTACAATTACAATCATTATTATTGATCTGCACAGACTAGCGGCGGGATTATATGAGAGGCTATTGAATGGGTCCATAACCGATGGACTCGAAGGGACCTGAGCGGGTCTGTATGATATTGAGTCAATGAAAGCTCAATCTCCCCCCTTGAATCTATCTTGCTTGTGAAGAAGTGAATGTGACGTTTGCATTTGCATTGACGTGTATAGTCGTATATCTACCAGCGGTTAAGGAGCCCAGCATCCCCTCCTCAATAGCCACCCCGAAAGTTCGACCTTCCAACGCTATTACCCCGAGAAGAAGCTTGTGTAAAGTCTCCCTCCCAATCAAACCATGGACTCCCATAGCTTCACACAAATGGCCAGTCGCTGTTCGATACCTGTTCAAGTTGCCCACTGACTTACTCCAGAGGAGTACACATGGCTTTCGTACGACGTGAATGTAAATTGTCCTATCCTGAGTAGACTTTTTAGTGACGCTGACTACAATGGCAGCAGATATTCGGGTATTTTTTCTTTGTAGATAGAGCATCTCTTGATACCAGCGAGCGATACTGCATTCTCGGAGACACTTATGCGATGTTAGGATTCGAGCTAGTTCCTGCCGATTTGGGTTTAAACTCCGTACTAAATACTCCATCTCGGAAATGAATTGTGAGACTGGAGTTACTCTGATGGTTCGAATGATGATGCTGGGGGTTGTATGCCTTCAGTGATGGTAGTATGATGGGAGTTTGGTAGTAGATGTCGGCTTGATTAATGCACTTGTGAAAGGGGCCCCAGTTATGTCTACCTACGTGGTACCCACGTTCTGCTCGAGCTAAAAGGATGGTAGACCGATTGAATCCAGTTGAACGAGCTGAGGGCACATTTGTCTAGTTCTCCTACTTGAAGGTAGCTGATAATCATTCGTAGAGCAACTATGTACGAGATCTATCTATCACACAACATGAAAGAAATCAATTTTCATCATCGTCTACATATTCCCCTCTACTCTTTCTCTCCTTCTTCTCCCTCTTTTCCCTTTCCATGTCCGCCCTGGCTGCCGCCATCTCTTCCTCACTCGGCATGTTCACAATCATCAAATACAGCACGTTGGCCCTTATCATCTTCTTTAGCGGCTTGTCCGTCCCGATCGCTTTCCTAAACCTTCCAATCGGTCGCCTTGACTTCCATTGTGCCCTAGGGTCATAGTTGCCTCCAGTCACCAAACCGATCAAATGGCCGTTGTTGGCTGAGTGTGTCGGATCTGCGTAGCGAGATGCGAACGGTTTTCCCTGTGGTACCGCGAGCGAGGAGTTGGGGTTTTCGGCGTTGTATTCGGCTTGGGCACGTCGGTCCATGTATTCACTTACGAACTTTCCGACTGTCTTGAGGGCGTTCTCCTTTTTGGCTGCGCTTTCGGGATTCTGGTCATCTATAGCTGCGTCGATGGTCGGGAAGATCAAGGGTGCAGCTTCAGGCATCTCCAATTCTGTGTGGCTCTTGCCAGCAGAGAATTTGAGATTGTTAGTGAATTTATGGCTGAGTCCCTGGGGGTCGGCGGATTCAACAATCGCATGAGATATGTTTGTGGGTGCAGAGGACCACTTGGTTCGAGAGGGTTTGTAAGTCATTAGCAATGCGTAGAGGCCGCGGGGCCGGAAAAAGTTGTTGTTGATTTCGTCGAGGAAGGTGTTGGTTCTGTGGCGACTTTGTACTACGATTGCGGCTCCGGCAATAACTTGTGTGATTGTTGATATGATGGTTGTTGTCATCGTGGGAGCATAGCCGACCACGTGGCCACCGAGGAAGATGACCTCGAAGACGGGGGAGGCCTGTCATGGTTAGGACATCCAACAAGGTGATTGGAATTTGCCCTCTGCTCACCTGACTAGCTTTCTGAAACGTGTCAAGAAATGCCATGAAGGTAGCTTCATCAATGCCACAGTCTTCTAGTACTGGTGCATACGCTCTTATAAAGCCACGACTCTTGCTATGAGGTCGCCTTTGCGGTATGATTACAGGACACGGCAACGGATGCGAAGGCGGCGTTCTTGAAGACACCGGATGTGCGCTTAGGAACTTCATCACGAGCTTGTGTACATCTGGCTTTTCTTCTCTATCTTTGGAATCGCTGCTGTCGCAGGCCTCTTGGCCAGATTTACCCCCTTCCTCATACGCCAAGCTGCCTTCGAGAGCAGCCGCTTCCTCGTCGAGTTTCCAGTAGACTTCATCGTCTTGATCTTCAGCATTCCCATTTCCGACTTCATGCGGTTGGTCCCACGGTTGGGCATGACCTTCCTCGATCAACTGTCGGGCGTGTTCTTCATCAGCTGCCTCGACCAGACCGTAGTCGCTGGAGGAGGCATCGAGGGTAGAGTAGGCAGGATTCGGAGATGGTTCTCGGGATCTGGTTGTAGCAGGACCAGGCGGATGTGCTTGGGATGCTGAAGTCGCTGGACCTCGAGCTTCTGCCCTATATTTCTCGGCTCTGCTGGCCTTGTGTGCTGCGATTGCTTCGGAGGCTAGGCCTAAGCCTGAGCCTACCAGTCTGACGATTGGCCCCATGGTACAAGCGTAAATGTGACAGATAGTATCATAAATGGAAGAGTAGAAACAGTAGAAGACAACAGCAATGTAGACTTGAGGAATGTGTGAATAGTAAGGCCTCGTAGGAGGCTAGAGCTCTTCTTCCCTACTTGTATAGAATCAAAGGGCGACAATAACCCTACCACAGCCCGTCCAAGATTATCAATTGAAGCATCTCCATTTACAAGTAGCCTCAATAAGTGCAAAGAAATAGGGGCAGAACTCGCTGAGATTACCCCATATGTACTAGCCCAGTGGGCCTTTCTTAATGACCTGAGATGGCCTCGCGGTTTTGTGCTGTAGTCTCCGCCCTCTAACGGGTCATAAATGTTGGTGTTTCACTTGGAGCAGCTTTATGGTAGATGGCGCTGAGGATGAACTGAAGCAAGTCGGCCGAGAGCGAAAGTCCGAGAAATGGCCGTCACATCCTCTTCAACGACATCTGTACAACCCATGGAAACCAACGACAATGGGCCATGTCCCAATCCTAGCATGGATTCTTTTCGTGGTGACCCTTAGCGGTACGATCTGGCTGCTTGGTAGTGTAGCCATTTTCACCAAAACATGGATCTTTGGAGCCATTACTGAAGTGACCGAGCTCGAAGAGGCGTCAAACCTGGGCTTATACAACTCGAGTATCGACAGCCTGTGGTATCCACCCAGAGACGCACCGATTAGTGACCTCGGCGCTGTGACCAGTGACAATGGCGTGTATGGCTTCATCTTCAACGGCTCTTCAGCGCCAGCGGGCAATGACTACTATGGTGGATACAATTACTGCAATATGCCGCATGTGAATCAACAAGACTACGCCAAAGCACCTGGTGAATACACACTTGAGTACGTGGAAGTCGTAGGTCGTCCTCACCTCTAGAGACTCCCGTTTCGAAAACTGACTCCGTCCAGATCCACCGCCATCACAAACGGACTCCGTACGCAGCCAACACCTTTCCCCACGAGTCATACAGCTGGGACTGCAACGATGAAGGGCTGTTCTCGTATGGTAGGCCTCTGAATCCAACCGGTCACGAGTCCGCCCCTACGTACTACTCAGTCTACACAAGCCCCTCGAACCCATTCGCACCGGCTGGCTTCAACGGAACATGCCAATTCCCACAGATCACAAGAGGCGGACTAGACGATAGTTGGCAACATGGCAAGGACCTCTATGAAACATACCATGACCTTCTCGATTTCATTCCCGAGCGGGCAATGGATGAGGTCGTCTACCGCGTGACCAACAACCCCATAACAACCCAAGTCGCAGGCATGGTCATCGCAGCTATGTATGGCTCTCTTGCGGATGTCCCAGTGAAAGTCCAGCCTGCTAGCATCGACTCTCTCGAACCAGCCTACCCTTGCGCTGGCGGCACCGCGCTCTACAGCACCTACAGCGTCGGTAGCTCAAATCCAAATTGGACAGCCCACTTGACCGACTCTCAACCACTTCTCAATGAGTTGGAGAATATAACCGGCGTTTCACCCTCTGAACCAGGATTTCACAAATCATGGGATCACTATTTCGACAACCTCTCCTCGCGCCTGTGTCACAGCAAACCACTCCCTTGCAACATCAATGATACATCAACATACGTCACTGATGCGCAAGCAGCATCTGTATTTCGCATGGGTCTTTACGAATACAGCTACATCTACCGCTCAAATCCTCTCTCCCTGCACGCCAGTGTCGCATCCTACGGCGTCTACATCGCGGAATTAGCGCAGAATATACGCGAAAGCATTTCAGGCAATCCGGTAAAATACAGGCATAACGTAGCGCATGATGGGAGTTTAGCGATGTTGCTTTCCATCCTCCAGGTTGATGAAATGGTCTGGCCTGGACTGGGGGCTGAGATTGTGTTTGAGATCTTTAGCAAGACGGCTAGTGAAGATGGGGCGAGATGGGTGAGGATCTTGTGGGGTGGGGTGGTGCTGAGGAGTTCGTACCCGAAGCTTGGAAGTGTGGATATGATGCCCTTGGATACATTGTTGGAGTATTTCGATCTGTTGGTTGGATTGGGTGCGAGCAAAGTGCCCGATCTGTGTGCACAGACGCCGCCTATCTCTGGCGAGCAGGGCGTAAATTTCTGCGTTGACTGTGGCGAGGAGTATGGGCTTGGGGATGCTTGAATAGGCATGCTCGCACCAATGGGGGACTGAAGAGTGGAGCCGCTTTCTAGGCGGTCATGGATCTGACTTGCTGCATGCAGAGCCTTCGACTTGTTTCGCTAGATTTGCGTGGACATCATCCTCGATTCGTCTTTGATGCTGTTGGTTTTCTGCATGGATGCTTGGAATCTACCCACTCATTGGATATGTCGAAAGCGCCGGACCCCCAAGCCCTGCCAGTCTGTGCTCAGATGTAATCAAAGTTGAACCACTTGATAGGCTTGATCCCATATCATTCATTGGGGTTCTTGCTTTGATGTTTTCGCTGATTTTTTCGCAAAAGTCGCGGCCACAATCATTGGAAACACCACGGTCGCCTCACAGTAGACCTTCACACTATCCGCCCCCGCCTTGATCTTCCCCCAACTGACAGCCTCATCCGGCCTTGCTCCGGCATCGCTCCCATCAAATTCCTGCGCTGTGTTGATATACACCGCGCTCTCGGCCCCATCACGATGGAGGCAAGCGTTCGCAATATGGTGTTTGACCAGGCCGCCACCGAGAATGATCATACCTGCTCGCTTGGCACTGCGGGCAAACTCATTGATGCGTCGGATATCTTGGACAATATCGATGATTAACCGTCGAGGGGACGTTTTAAACGTGTGGAAATGCAGCATGTCACCCAGACTACCGTCTGTAAGGGCGGGACAAAAGATGGGGATGTCGTTCTTGTAGGCCCAGTAAAGGATCGAAGATTCATCATTGATTTCCTTGCCCAGTCGTGCGATGACTGTGCTAGGTGTCCAGATCATTTCTTGCTCGTCGCCTCGCTCTCGGCTGGCAGTTTGCTCGGCGAGTAGAGTGTCGAGGATCGGCACTACCCAGTCTTCAAATAATCCGTAATTGGCGTTTGGTACCACGAGGTTGCCGATGCGGTTCATACCCTCGTCGCGGAGGTGGGTACCGTTGGCGGTGAAGCTGCTGAGGTAGGTGGGACCGAGGCATTTGATGAGATCTTCTTCGATGCCGCCGGCTGTGGTGACGATGGCGGAGACGTGCTTGTGTTCGACGAGGTAGCGGAGGACCGAGCGCAGGCCGGACGATACGAGGTTTGAAGTATAGCCGAGGAAGATTGTAGTTTTGGCGTTGGTGTCTGGGTCTCGCCAGTCTTTCTGGTTCGTAGGATTTAGAAGTGGAGCTTTTGTAGGGTGTGGAGGATACTAGCGCAGACCATGTCATTGATGATTCGGGTGGCTTCTCCGACTGCAGTGCTTTGGAAACCCATGTTTGCCATTTCAGCTACGAGTTCGGCGGCTGTGATGTCCATGTTTTTGCGGTCGTAGTTGTTGAATTCGGGGCCATCGACCATAGGAGCACCTTCAGGCACAGGGGCGGAAGTTTTAAAGACGGCATCGTAAGAGACGCTTGGTGTTGCTTGGCCGTTTGTCACAGGGCTGCCTCGTGGAGCTGCCATGACAATGTCTTCTGGATTGAGATGGAAAATTTGGTGAGCACAATCGCTTCTATTTTATTTGAATGTAGAACTGAAAGCGTCCTTGGCATACACAGATCCGACCGGCAGGCCTGAAATGGATGATGGGGCCAGTAGGATAGGTTGACTAGGTAGCAACAGATGTAAATTGGTCGATTGATTTGCGAACGGCCCTTCACCGCCTTACATGCATACATATGTGCAATTTCAAGAGTATGTATGTCAGATGCATCATAGGAAACGGTACTATTGCCTAAGATGGGGTCAATTGATGCATAGAATACGTCGAGAAACCGTTGATTGATGTGCTAGCCGAATGGATGAAGAGTGCGATAAAAACCTTATTCAGGCTAGCGTAAAATGAGCCAGAAGGGTAAAGCGTGTAACGGGGGTAGTGGTCCTTTTACATCGTAAATAGTTGAATAGATAAGAATTTAGGTGATTCTAACTGTATACTTTTGCTTCCACCGGATTCATTTAACATCAATCTCTAGATGAATACTATCCTAGACTTAATGGAAACTTCTAATATGGTGCACTGTCAAGAGCTTTCAGAAACAGTATGGCTGCTAAGTAGTTGCCTTTCATCTGAATAATAGTCTTCCAAGGTCCCCAATGAACCCCGTCGATTCCCCATCTCATCCTGTGAGCAATCATGACTTCGTTGAGTCCGACCTGTCTTCCAGCCCTACATTAGTCCCATATTGAGCATCCACGCCTTCTTTTTTGCATTTCCTGGGTTGTTGATAGAATAGGATCAGATCCTTTATGGGCTCGCCACAATCAACAGGGCAATCATGCCTCACCTCGACAGATTCTCGCCTCGATGGAGGTCAACATAAGATTTAGTGCACCCGCATGCGAATGGCGAGTATCTCCGCGGACTTCAATATGTTATCTACAGGGAGCAAAGATTAGCGCACACGCGACTTCCGCGCTGCCAAATGACGTTTATATATGCCTTATCTTCTCCCAAGACAGTAATTCCAACGTCAGCTCTGAGAACGACCTGTGTGTGTTCTGAGTGCTGCTATGGGACTCATATGTTTGTAGCGAGTTTTGGAAATGCAGAGGGCGTCAAGGACACCACTAACAGTCGACTAGTCAGCATGAGTATCGGATCTCCTTGGGTTATTACTGCATCAGCACCGCCCTCTCTCTCCGTTTCTTGGGGGTTTAGCAGATGGACAGCAAATATGGTCGAATGGTCTCACGATTACCCCGTTGAAAAAGCACGACTGCGATTGATGAGCTCTGCCCTGGCTGGTCTGTGATCATCAGGGGCTCCTCTATCTCTCTTATTAGATGCTGGCGGTGAGATACGAACAACAGACCCAAGTATTCCAGGGCTCATTCCAGACTCTCCTATTTCAATTCCGAACGCGTCTCCCCTCTCGCAAGTAAGCATCGCATAGGAAAACACAAGCATGGCCCAAGCTGGGATTCTATGCGCTCGCAAGATATCTTGGCCGGAACCCATAGGAACGGCCACATCTTTCTCTGGGTTCCGATGGTTGCTAATGGAAATAAGCCCGGGGACTTCTCCGTTGGCTCAGTGGTCGCAACCCCAAGACTCGAGCGGGTATCTGCAGTTGTAATGCCATGCAGGTGCAAAGGGCCGAAGGCGAAGATGTTGACGCTACGGTGAAAGCGGGGTGCAGCAAGATTCCAGATGTCGCGGCTGAGTACAGACTGCGCAGTGAGCTGTCACGGAAGATGCTAAGACATCATTCCCAGCCCCCATCCAATCGGGAGTTTATGAAGCTTTCGTTTTCTCAACGCATCAATTTACTGTCATGGTGGATGACCCGATCTCGTAATGCCGGGAAGTAAGCGGAAGAGTTTGGTCCTGTGGGCGATTGCTTTCGTGCCCTATGACCTTGCATATTTGCGCAATAGCAGACTCGTACGTTCTTGAACAGCAGGATCTGACGAGCCATCATTGGTTGAGAAAGTCTTATCTCGAGTCTTGGCAGATTTGTGCATGGCTCCCGCCTTTTCCCATGAGCGTCAATGCTAGCCCTCACGTAGCTCATTTAGGCCTTTGTGGGGGTCAATCAGCTCGCGTGGTTTGGGAATGCAACTTAGTGGACCTTGCTTATCCTCACCGCTGATTCGCTGTTCAAGTCAGCCGGCAATCTTTGCACCTGCATCCCTATATGCACAATATGCGGATCATAAGCCCCGGTTCGGCTACGTGCTATCCCTATTGGCTAGCCACCCTCACCACATTCTGGAACTTTACTCTTTGACAACGGGAACGACGACCCGATAACGTTCAACTCTCTCATTTGTCCTCTCGACCTACTTGACAGCCTCGGCCACAGGGCGGCAGCTTGCCCGACGGCATCTGCACCTCTCTATAATTTAAAGCTTCCGTGACTGCTTCCCCGTGGTGAGTCTCTACTGCTATATAACCCTACAGGATCCCTGACACCCTCGTCAATAAACTCACGGCTCCCTTCTCCTTCCCACCGCCTCTTTGCTAAGTCCCCAGCAGTCTCTCAATCTCAAACACCATGTCAATCAATCCACCATGGCTCGACAAAGGCGACAATGCCTGGCAAATGACTGCGGCCACCCTCGTTGGCCTGCAGTCAGTGCCAGGACTGATGATTCTTTACGCCGGTATCGTCAAGAGTAAATGGGCCATCAACTCTGCCTTCATGGCCTTTTACGCCTTCGCAGCAGTTCTGATCTGCTGGGTCATTTGGGCTTACAAGATAGCCTTCGGAAAGCACATGTTACCCTTCGCGGGCATACCAGGCCCTGCGCTCTCAATGGAATACGAGCTTACCCAAGCCCTCTTACCCACCTCCGGCATCACCGCCGCTTTCCCAATGTCGGTCATGGTCTACTTTCAGTTCGTGTTTGCAGCGATCACCCTCGTCATCACGGCCGGTGCATTCTTGGGACGCATGAACTTTCTCGCCTGGGCCATCTACGTGCCGCTATGGCTCACCTTTTCCTACTGCGTCGTCGCATACTCCATCTGGGGCGGTGGTTTCCTCGCAGTCCTTGGTCTCATCGACTACTCCGGCGGCTATGTAATCCATCTTTCCTCCGGCACCGCAGGCTTCGTTGGTGCGTGGTGGATCGGCCCTCGTCTGGACGCCGATCGTGCAGACAATCGCCCAAACAACATCGGCAGCGTTCTGGTTGGCGCAGGCATCCTTTGGATTGGCTGGAACGGTTTTAATGGCGGTGACCCCTATGCTGCCAGCGCAGATGCCGGCGTTGCGGTTTTGAACACCAACATCTGCTGCGCGATGAGCATGCTTTCTTGGACCCTCTGCGACGTGCTCTACTACAAGAAACCCTCCGTGATAGGTGCCGTCAACGGTATGATCTGTGGTCTTGTTGCCATCACCCCCGCCGCGGGTGTCATTGCTGGCTGGAGTGCGATCGCCCTTGGGTTCGGATCAGGCACCGTACCCTGGCTCAGCATGAACATTTTCGGCAAGAAGGTCGCCTTCATGCGCTCTGTGGATGACGTGCTCGGTGTTTTCCACACACATTTTGTTGCCGGTCTCGTCGGTGGTTGCGCCACTGGTATCTTTGCCACGATCTCGGGATGTGCAGCATTCGGCCTTACGAACCCTGGCGGCGCTATTGAGGGCAACGGTGTCCAAGTCGGGTACCAGATCGCGGGTGCTTGTTTCGTCGTTGGCTGGAATGTTGTGTGGACATCACTGATTATGGCCTTCATCAAATACGTGCTGCGTATCCCGCTGCGAATGTCGGAGGAGGATCTGATGCTGGGTGATTATGCTTGTCACGGTGAAGAGGCCTATGTTTTTAGTGAGGGTAGCAGTGGGTATGTGGGTGGTACGCTGAGAGGGAAGGAGATTGAGGGTGTGCCGATGGGAGAGGACAAGGGTGGGATTGTCATGGGGAGGAGACCGAGTGTGGATGGGAATGGGATGGGCTTGTCACCTGATACGAAGAGGGATTGAACTTGATATCCACTTTGCTTGCGTTGCTCAATAACCTAGGGGCGGTAGTCTTCTTCCGGAGCTCTGTGGCTCATCCGAAGATGTCATATTATTAAGACTCTATAACATATTAATGGCTACCTTGGAGAATAATCAACTGATACTCCATCTCACGTTCACTTTACGTGTGATCATGTTCATCCAGAGCATGTTCATTCTCCCCCTCTAAGTACATTCTCAGAAGCGACTTCCATGTCCGATACGCAGTCAATTCAATTGCAGAGACAGATACTATCAAACATCTCCCATAAAATCCGTACATCTTCCAAAACCCCTTCATTCCTCTCATCGCGCAATATGATCCCTATATCATCCCCGCTTGGCTGCCGTGCAACGTACCTACACACACCCGAGAATCGCAACCCGAATCGGCGTCAGGATCTTGGGTTTCGATAATACACAATAGAGATCTTAACACACTAAATCATCTTTGGTAAATCTCACTCGGATATTCAAAGCACGCCGCTGTATGCATTTTAGACTTATTCTCTAGAGAGATGGTGGCTGCTATTGTGATTCGATGTATGAGGTTGGTATTGCTAGATGATCAGTAAATTGGTTGATATCGAGCTAGTATTTGTGTCTTTATTCCTAGGTAGAGGGAATTGAAATAGTGGATGGGAAGATAGTTGTGTGGGAAGATGCTTGATGGTATTGCGTGTGGGTGGGTTTTTGGAGTTGAGGGTTGAGGGTGGATTGGGGATTAGATATGGTTATGTTGATGGCTTTTCGGTGGGGTTTTAGGGTTGGGAGATGTTTGCTGTTGGGTGCTTGGAGGGTGGGTGGTGCGGCGATTGAGATGGGTGGAGTATGTGTGAGACTGGACTGTAGGGCGAGACCTTGTGTGGCGTTGATTTTACATTCGAGATTGGCTTTTTCTGTGGTATGGGTTTGTGGGTTGAGTGGTGATAGAGGAGACGTGGCTAGAATAGGTTGAGTCCTATAATTATTCATTATAGAAGTCGAGATCGAAGTGGTGTCAGTAAAGTAATCATGGCTCTCGAATGTTCTCTGTAGAAGAGTAGCAGGCCTGCAACTGTGCAAGAGCAGGCAAATGCATGATGTATTTTCGCCAACGAGATACCGCATAAGAGCTAAATGTTGAATGGCATGAGCTTTTGGGTAAAATTTAGCCACAATTGTTGGATGCCAAATCGAAGTATCTAATCCTTGCAGGCTCCACCAAACCTCTGGCGTAGAACAGGATGGAATGTTGGCAGGGCTTGGGTAAGCAACGGAGGCAAAGGTCTCTAGCAGGCGCAGCATGTGATGCGAAAACATTTCAGGAAATCTAAAATTGGGTCATATGATGCCGTTTGGAGATATCTTATTCTGTAGGGAATATCTAAAGTGCAAAGTTGGGACCTCAACGATTCCACAAATTTCAAGACTTGATGAAAGAGGACTTTTCTTGGAGGAAAGTGAGAGGTGGGATGCTCTTCATTTGAGGTATAATATGCCAAGGCCTGGTCACGGAGTGTATAATTAGTGCGACCCAACATAATGTATTGTTGAAGTCTGGAGTGAAATGTATCCCAATTTTGAAAATCGGGAACATGAATTTTAGCCAAAGGAAAAATATAACGTTACAACTCAGGCAATTTCATGGTAGCGAGATCTCCCTAGATAAGCTGCCAAGTTTAGTGGAGCAAGTTAGATACCGGACGACCACTCGTGACTCAAGAAGACAGATCTGGAGGCAGAAGATTAATTAAAGTTCATAGTGGGTACATGTATAAGAACCCAACTGTCCTCTTTCCAAACTTCTTAAGACCACCACCCTTTCCAAATCTGCACTCTCCGCATGAAAATCCTCATTGCAGACACCAGCAAACCTTGAATCTGTTCGCTTTCGCATTGTACCCATGCCTTTAACGCATAGACTTTTGATAGATCACCGCTGTCCGATTTTGTCGCGGACACATGCGGTAGCTGCAGCAGTACGAAAGAGGCAACTTCGGGCGCACGAGTCTGCACGCACAGGCAAAAGTCCAAGACACCCCTGGCGGCGCCCCTGTGTTGTTCCTCAAGGCATCAAAGCCAGTCCAAACAGCGAGGCAAGCTCCAGAGCCGGTCAACGGGCTTCCAAGGTCTGGAAGCGATTATCAATGCTTCATCGATAAACACAGCGGCCACTCGGGGTGTTTTGATCTTGTACTGTCAAGGCAGACTCGCGCGCTGGGGTTTGTCGTTGGTGAACAGAGATTTCTGAAGTGGAAGTGAAGGCGCACAACAACAAGGAAGAGAAGGACTGGAAAGGGGACGCCGCGGGAAGGGCCAGAAACGTCTATCTCAGCCAATCAGCAGCCACCATTCGCGCTAGAGCAAGCGGGACAACGTCGATCAATTGAGCCTCAAATCCTGTAAGTGTCCCAGTATGACGACTGTTTCCTGTGCAATAGCCAGTGGTTCCATCATGGAGTGTCGAAGAATTGCTTACTACCATCTCATTTGAGCCAGGCAATTCCCTTGTCATTCGTTCAGACTGCAGTACCACCAGATAGATCGACGCGCTTCTTGATTGGTCTACCAACCCTAAGAACATCATTTGCATCCACAGCCTTCACAACGAAGGAGTCTCTCCACTCAACAAAATACCCCCTACACTCTACCCTACGCTTGACCATGTCCTATGTCTTCACGGCTCCCTAACAATGCCACAAACGACTCTCGTTACCCGAGAGATCGCACACCACCCAGAACACTTGCCAGGCGTCCATCAGCATCAATCAATGAAGGGCCCCCAAAGCTCAATGAGCCAGGACATCGGTCGAACGATTCCTACGGCTATCAAGGTCGTGGTCGCGAATCTCTCAGAGAACCCCCGAGAGGGCCGAAGGCGCTTATAGACGGACCTAGAGGAGGGGGATATACACCCAGGGGACGCGGCGGGTTCCCTGGTGGTGGAGACTTAAGAGACAGAGACTATCGGGATACTAGGGACGAGTCGTTCGCAAGGAGGGGAAGAGGTCAAGAATGGGGTCCCAGAGATAAATTCGATAGAAGACCCTCACCTGCCGGGCGTGATAGGTCTAGATCGCCCCCGACAAGGGACTTTAGAGATACAAGAGAGGCGAGAGACTATCCACCAAGGGAAGATCTGCGAAGAGAATCAAGAGAATCTTTACCCCCAATTGCTTCAGACACTTTTCCACGCGGTCGAGGTGCGCTTCGTGGTAGAGGTAGAGGTAGAGGAGATTGGGACTATAACAGAGGTCATGGGCTGTTAGTTGAGGAGCGGGAAAACTTTGGACCTCGCAGCCGCTCTCGGGAGCGAGACTGGAAAAGGCAGTTCGGAGATGATCGAGACCGTGATCGCGACTTCGATCTCAGCCGTCGAGATGGCGAACTCAGGAGGGAGCGCGAAGATCGTGAACGAGATGATCGGATTAGAAGAGAGCCGCCCCCTTTTCGTCCAGATTCCAGGAACTCCACTGGTGGAGCGCCAACACCAAAAACCTCCCGCTCGACATCAACAACCTCAATCCATCTAGCTAATTTGGATCGCTACGCCCAAAACTCTCGGGAATCACGAGATCCGTTGCAGGAACCAAGATCAAGACATTCTGGCCCAATTGTCGATGTGAGAACACGGAGTGCGGAAAGAGATTCGGAAAGAGATCTGGAAAAGGGTGAGAGACTTCTGAAACGCGCAGAGACAGAAAGGTACGACGATCGAGCGGCCTCTCCTCCACAGGCGCCCCCAGTACCAGCTTTTGGGTCCATACCTCAACGAGCACCACCCGCGCCTCAAGGGCAAGCATCTAAACAAGCTTCACCTTCAGATCGGTCTCCATTGATCCACCCTTCTCGTCTCGGCTTGCTAGAGCCCCCAAAGGAGGCACCATCTGCACCCAAGGCCCACACTTTGGGCAATGCGCCGACTGCGCCAAAAGCACAGCAAGCCTCGGAGAGATGGTCAATGAAGGATGTATCGGACTCCGTAAGACGTCTGACCGAGAATGATGGTAATAGGTTCAGTACTCCAAAAGCAATGACTGGTCCACCGAAAACCATCGCCAAAGGATCTTCTTTTGACCAAGTCCGCAACATTTCCAAGCGCTTTGCGCATGGCGACGTCGATACTCCACCTCGGTCTATAATGCCCCTGCACGGATTTCAAGATACTGCCAAGCCGTCTGTGAGAAAAGCTGTCGAAGAGCAGGGTCACAATGGCGGCACTCCTCTCACCGGAGCATCAATGTCGACGCTTAGAGCGCCATTCGGCGACATGTCGAATCAGATATCTCCAGTCAAGATTCCGACCGGGCCTCGAGCGGAACGCGCTCCACCATCAATCAACCAGCCACCTCCTCCCCTGATCCGTGGACCTCCAAACAGGGGACCCTCGATGATGCAACGAGGAGGGCGTGGCGGTGCTTGGTCCTGGGTAAACCCTGATCTACCCAAACATACTCCGCGTGGACCTTCCATAATGAACAAGGTACCAGCCAAGAGGGATTCGCTTGGGGAAGACAAGAACAATACTGGTGTAACAAGTACTGAGTCAGCAGCATCCGCCATTGCCAAATGGCATCGAGCCCATGCACCTCCCGCCATTACAGCTAGCCAGCATGCAATGAAGGACACTGCCCCATCACAGCCTTCACCAGGAATCATGGACGGATTGCTTACCACACGCAAGAACATCAAAGAGGAGTTCGACGATGACGAAGATAAGGACTCGTCAACGGCTTCGGATAAAGACAAGGATGAGGAGGATTCTGTCGAGGGTACTGTCGAACTGGGCGAGGAAGACTATGCCGAAGCCGAGAAAAAGTTTGACCGTGAAATGCAAACGCTTGAAGCAAAACGACCACCGACCCCTCGAAGTCATCCCCAGCTTTTGGACTTGCTAGAAGAGTTGGATGCCCTTGCTAGCGCCCTGGAAGAGAAGACGAGTAGGGGATCAGTGGATCGAGAGGCCGTTCCTGCACCTGTGCCTACAGGTTTGCCGTCTCCTAAGGTGGACGACTATGAAGAAATGGACTACAAGCGGGAAAGCAGTACTTCTCCTCTCCCTTTCAGAACGCGTCCGCACACACCAACTGTTGAAAGCCTTCCATTCTTGGTCGATGGTCCGCCGACACCATTCTCCGAGATTGAAGACCTACAAGAGGATCTTGATCGAAAACAAGCGGTGGAGGCCCTAGTCTTCGAGAAGTTGACGAGGCGTCATCAAAGACTGCAATTTGAAGACTACAATATAAAGGGGACATTTGCGGAGCGCTACAAGCCCTGGCGAATGTCTGTGGAAGATTTTGAGGATGCGAGGAGAGCCGAAGATACCTTAGCTGATTCGTCGGTGATAGATGACATGCCTCTACCTGCACCAAGTCCTTCAGTTGTCGGCAGGCGTGGGAGAATAATCAGCGAAGAAGGCTTTGAAGAGGTAATCAAGATATCTCAAGAGACGGCTGCCCGAGAGGAACAAGCCAGGCGGGAACGAGAAGCGCCGGTTTACGTCCCTCCGGAAACTTTCAACCCTGAGCGAGAAGCCGTTGTATCAGATATGCTCAACAGGTACGAGGCTCGGATTTGCATGTATACAGACACAAATAATCTGGTCGATCCCGAGCTTGCATTAGAGGCTCTCTGCTTCGTGCCAAAGGCAGACGACTTCACTACTGCAGAGCACGAAACCTTCCTGTACAATTACCTTTTGTACCCGAAGAGATTCGGCATGATCGCTGAAGCACTAAAGGATCGTGACTTCAGGGATTGCGTCCAGCATTACTACCTTACGAAGAGATCAGTGAAGTATAAAGACCAGGAAGCTGCGTTCATGAAGACCAAGAGGGGCAAAAGGCTAGCAAGCCAATTGCGCGGTTTGACACGTCCTAGAGCGAGCGGCTTATTGTCTACGTTTGACGGGATGGTGGAGGTGGACCCGCAGAGTAATGCTCTGACGGAAAAGGGCCGGCCAAGGCGTGCTGCAGCTCCAACTTTTGGAGACGTTCCGGAAACCGAGACTGCTACTCCAGTAGCGACACCTGCACGGCGCGGCGCCGCTGCCAGCAAAGAAAATCCTGGTGGAATAATGAGTTCCGAGAAGCCGACTGCTACCAGACGGACAAGAGCACCTGGCAAAGAAAAGCCGGGTAGGAAACCAAAGACTCAACTTCTAGCCGCAGCCCCTAGACCATCCCCTCAGAAAAGCATCCCGGAGACTGCGCGAGGTGTGAGTAAGGAGCCTGTGGTGGAGGGCGAGCCTCGTATTGATGATCTCGAAAGTGCGCAATTGCTGGCTGGGCTCAGCAGTGGGCAGCCATACAAGATGCAGGTTCTCCAAAAAGCACCCTCTGAATGGCCAGGCAGTCAACCACAGCCAATAAGTATGGATCAAATACCACAGCATATCCCACTACCCAACCAGGACCAATTACCTCCGCCACAGCCAAAAGCTGCTGGAACCCCACAAACGTCCAGCTATTGGTCAGTACCAGAGCAACAGGATTTTTACAATCTTGTTCGTCATTTTGGAACTAATTGGCAAGCGATTGCTGCTACAATGAAGACCAAGACGCACATCATGGTAAACATTCAGTATCCCTTGGTATTGAATGCGCTGATAACAATCTTAGATCAAAAACTTCTACAGCCGAAAGATCCAAGGAGGAAGCCCAGGCCAGCAACTGGAGCAGGATGCTCAGCAAGCTGATGCTCGGATAGCTAACGGTGAAGACATGGGGCCTTTGCCCGCTCCGACGCCTACAGGAGAAAAGAGACGATATATGTATAATATACTGAAGCAGGAGCAGAGGCCGTTAGCTCCAAGCACGACAGAGGCTCTGGAGGTCGAGAACGGGTCTCCTAAACCGCAAATAGCGGCGAAGACGTCGAATCCGACACGGTTCAAGCAAGACCCTCCAAAATTTACAGCATTGGCTTCAGCCGAGCAAGGTGCGGCGCAAACATCAGAGCAGATGATCGCGCAGGGTTTTATGAGCATAGAAAATCGCATCACCATCCCGCTACAGACCAAGACTCAGCAACATGTCATAGGTCCTCACTTAGGCACTTTCGTGCCTTCGGAGCGAGATCGCGTTCACTTCTCGACAAGGGATACGATCAAAGAACAAGAACAGCGAGAGATGGGGCAACGGCAGCAAATACACGAGGCCCGAGAACGAGAGATACAACGGCAGCCAGATCGTGACGGCCTTTCGCATCACCGGCCTCGTGTATCCCAGCAGGAAAACGAGCAAGCTCCTCAAGCTTACCAACGCGGGCCCAATCTGTTGTCATTGCTCGGTCAGCCATCATCTACCGACCAATCTGGCCTGGCGAGCACCACTGCCATTGAAGTCAAGTACGATGAGAAAACTCGAGAGTTCATTCAGTCGCGGCAGAGGAAACAGCAAGAGCAGCAAGAACAAATACAAAAGCAACAGCGCGAACAGCAACAACAACGGCAGCAGCAACAAGCAATGCAACCGCACCCGCTCCAACAACTATTGCAACGACAGGCGCCCATTGATACATCGATGCGCCGGCTGGGCTCTGGCGCCTTTGGTAGTACTGTCAATCAATTTACTCCAACCCAGTCACCTGCGAGTGCAAGCCTGCCAATGCCGCCAATGTCTCCCCCGGGCGAGGCGCTTCGACCGAGTTCAGTGCCCGTCAATGCGTCTGCCCAACAGCCTCCGCCGCCTGCTCCGCCGAAGAAGTCAAGTATCATGGACATCCTGAACAATGACAGCGAACCGCAGCCTCGAAAGCGGCTAAGCGATCAACAACGGCCTGCTGCCCCTACGCCACCGCCTCCACCTCCGATTTTTGGGCCGGCTGGCCCACAGGCGCAGCAACAGATGTCGAGGCGAGAAACGCCAGCCGAATCCCTCGCACAATTGCAGCAACAGCAGCGGCCAACGTTCGTTCAACAGATCCAACAGCAACAACAGCTTCGAGAGCCTATCCGCAATTGGGCCGCTGCAGCGCAGCAAGTGGGACAACAACGTTCATGGATGGAGGAGAGGCCTGCTCAAGCACAATCGGCCATCTCGCCTCCGGCTCAGTCGTCATACCTCCCAACGTCGTCGCGAGCAGCCTTCCAAGTTCTACAGCGTAACCATGTGCCAAGTCCTCCACCCTTCGCGCATCCGTCACATTCGAGAGCCTCCTCCTATTCAAGTAACGTGCAATCAACCCATCATCATCAGCAACAGCCACAAGCCTCCGTGCCGTCAACGCCCGCCGAGTCCAACCTTCGTCCGTCACCGTATGCCTCGCTCAACCTATCCCAACAATCTCACCAGCATCAACAGCAACAGCAGCACCAACAGGCGCAGCAGCAATTGCATATCCACCAAGTGGTACTCGAGCAGCAGCAGCGACAGGCGCAAAGGCAGGAGCAGGAATATCGCCTGCAGCAACAGCAACGAGAGGTACAGCAGCAGGAGGAGGTTATGCGGAGACAGCAGGAACAAGAGACGTATGAAGTCATTGTGAGGCAGAAACAGGAACAAGCGAGACGGGAGCAAGAGGATAGAGATCGGAGGTTCAACAGACCTGCATCTGGATACTTTGGCGACGGTGGGGGCGTCGCTGGCAGAGGCTTGGGCGGTGCGTATGAGGAGAGGAGATGAAGAGAGTGGCAATTTGTGAGGCGAATCTCGACCGCAGAGTTACTCTCTCTCTCTCTGCCTTCTCTAGGGGAGGATATATTGTGGATAATGGTTTTATGATTGATGATGTCTTATGTATTTGTACATTTGCAGGCATTGGTGATACCATGTCATCCCTTTTCGTCATGAGTAGGATAGATAGATGTGCTTGTGCATATAAGATCAGAGGAATGATGGGGGGTTTGCATATAGTGATGCAATTCTATCCTTGATTTCTAACGCTTTCCTCTGAGGCGCCTCTGTTATTTATTGAGGCATGGGTCTCGGGATAGCTGGTGATGAGAGTGGGTGGTGGAGGGATATTTACGATTTCCAACGACTGATGGGTGCGGGGGAAGACTTTTCGTCAGTGCTGGAACCCTTTTTACGAGGGGGGCTACGGGGCCAATGTTTCTTGCTTCTTTGGCAATTCTCATAGATGAGCGTGTGGTAATGTCAGAAGACGGCAAGACAATCCTACTTCTTTCATGGTATGGGATATCACAACTTCTCATAGCTGGGCTTTCCCATTCTTGAATAATGGGTATTCTCATCGAGGATACATTCTATTATATCAATGCAAGATCGCTAGCTGCACAACACTCACAATATATCAGCGTAGTAAACCATAACGCACTCCACCAAAGCGTTCTAGATGATACACTCCGGCTCAGAAAGCGTCATGGAAATCTGTGATTAGACATATGTTCATCAGCTAGCGATGGCAATGATATACCATTGTATCGTAGGGATGGTACTTTCACGACTGCTGCTGTTCTTGGTAGGGAGGTAGGTAGGTGAGGTGGGGTGGGGTGGGGGATTAGGATTGGATGTAAACGGGGTGGGACTGGGGTATCCATGCTTGAAATCTATCTATCTGTATGGGTATTGATACCGTCTAGAAAGCCACAGACTCGATGTGAGGAAATTGGTATGAGTAGAAAAGATGTATCATTCCTCGGCTATCTGTCGAAGCAATTTTCAGACAAGGATATCACACCCCTTTCTCAGGCACCGTTGAGGTGTCAGCCCTGTATCAAATCCTTGCCTTCGACCCACTAGAATCGGAAATTCACTCTCTCGCTCTCCTCCTCTCCCTCGGCCCCCCTTCCCCATGATTTCCACCACCAACCACGTCATCTTCAGCAGATCTATCACTCGGCGTCCCAGACCGCTTCCGCACAAGATTAGTCTCCGCAACACGCTTCCCCTGCGCAGTATAATACGCCTCCAAAGCCGGAGCCCACACCTCAGCATCACCGCTCTCTCTCGCCTCGTCAGTCTTGATATATGCGAGAAAGAGAGCTTTGGCTTCTTTGACTTTGGCGCGGACCTTTCGATCGTCTTGGAGCCTGCAGTTTGTGTTAGTTAGGTTGCAAAGGGTGCCGGTTGGTGATGAAGGAGGAAAACTTACAGTGCGACCAGCCGTGAAGTTTCCAGCTGCAGGAGCATGCCTGTGAGTTTGTTGACGAGTTCCGGTTCCAGGGCTAGGACCTTGGAGTAGAGGGTGTGAGGCAGGAGTTCCGTCTCATCGTCGACGTCGGTCATCTCATGATCCTCGATCTGTTTGGCTCTATCCTGAGAAGCCCACATCTCGATCTCGGCATCCCATAGACGCTCTCGCTCTTGCGTCCCAGACAGTGTTTCTTTGTCAGCCAGGCGCTGGAGCTCTCTATCCTGCTCTTCCTTAGCTTGCGCCCGCTCTTTTGGCGTCCCAGCTATGAGCTTGTGATTCCATCCAGCCGGGTTCCCAAGGACAAGGTCCATATCGATGGCACAATCTTCGACTTCCTTGGTGGTAGCAGTGCCTTGCTCGTCGCGCTTCCACAGCAGACGACGGCGGCCTACTGCCCTGGCTTGCTCCTCGGTGCCGCCTTGATCTCTGCACATCTGCATCAAGTTTTCCAAACCTTCCTTTGCAGCCTGTCTCGCCTCTTGGCGCTCTTTCTCTGCCTCGGCTAGTAAGCGAGATGCATTATCCCTCACCTTTTGGCAGCGATCCGCTTCGGCTTTGTCAATCGTGGCCTGGTCTTTGACGTTGTAAAGATCAATGCATCTCTCGTATGAGATGATCTCCAGCAAGTTTCGCTCCCATGCATATTGAATCACGGCTGGATCTGACGATCGTACAAAAAGACCAAGCTCCTGTCTACCCGACTTGCCCGGTCCATGCTCGAGATAACCATAGCCCTTCGCGTAGCACTTTGTAACGTGGTCACCAGTTTCGTGCCCTTTGGGATATCCTAGTACGACATGGAATTTGCGATGCTCGTCAAGGTGAAGCCCGGCCCATTCAGAAAACCACTGGATAATTTCCTCGTCATTCCAGCGTATGGCCTCATGATCTATTTCGGCGGATCCGAATGTATCGCCTGTCCATTCCTTGCGACCCCTCGGGAGGTGTGATGCCGAGATGATAGGAGCCTCGCGAAGTGGAACTTCAGAGTTCCACATCTCGACCATAAGGCCAAAAGGCTCCTCAATTCGAGTGAGAAGGATGCAAATCTCGGTATAGATATCGGCATAGACCTGTAAGGAAAACCCAAACGGAGTTTGCCCTGATTCTTCGCAGCTTAGATCCTGAATGTCCAGAAGCCATTCTCGAATACGAGGACGTACTGCGATCTTCCAAATGCCTGACGGTTTGCTAGGCAGGTGGAAGAGACGGAACCATCTGAGAATCCTTAGGGCTTCATGGGGGTGATACAAGATTAATGATGAGGTGAAGCATATGACGCCACCATGGGGAAATAAGCGTACTAAGTGACGATGATTTTCAGTCTCCACATCCATAGGCGAAAGTGATGTCTTCCAAACGTTTATTGCGCCCTGGTAGCGTAACAATTTGGCAAGGTGGGGGAGCTGGTCCGGACGGCCACAAGAATCGTGGATCTAAGGTATGTGTCGGTCTCATCAGATCTTCCAAACCTCATGCTTTCATCTTGGTTGACTTACGATGATTGCGCCGGAATTGATACCCTTGACGAAATAATCCCAAGAACCATTCTTGGTGATCTCATAAGAGCCAATGGCTTGCATGCTATAGATCATATCTGCCCCGTTTGCCCGCAGAAATTCGATCCACAAGTCATGCTCTTCAGAAGCCCTCCAACGCAATGCTTGGCGCTTTGACTCGTTAGGCTCGTAGTTCTCGCAATTGGCGCAGTGGAAACAGAGGAAGAAATTCTTTGCAGGTGGGTACTTCTGGGGGCCATTTGACGCGATGAGGCGGTCGAATTCGATATCGAATAGATCTCGAAATACCACATTGATACTATCCTCCCCTACCTGGACCGGCGTATCATTAATCTTGGCCTTTAACTCCTCGTATTGTTCAAGGTCTTCGAGACGCCGGCGAATGGCCATGGGAGGCTCACTCTCTTCTGCCAGCCGTCGCGGTATCGGTTCTCTGATTGCGAACCTAAGCACTGCTCCAGGAGGAACGATTGGGAGGTTGTTCTCAAGGAAGCCCCAGATTGACGAACGAGCAGGCCAGATCACCATGGTAAATTGGCTCGCAAACAGCATGGCGGCTGACATATGGCATGCCAGCAAATGTGCAACAGACTCGTATCTCTCCTGGGCTTCGGGAAAGGGTGCAACATACCCTGAACCGATATACTCCGTTATCTCCTTCTGACCGTCAGCTGATGAACATGATGGGACCAGAACGAGCAGCTTACTCCATGCATGTAAGACTGGTACTCTACGGCTGTGCAGATGTCCTTAAAATCAAGACCCATGTCTTTAGGGTTATTGCGGTTTTTGTTTGCCAAGAGTAATTTCTTGACATACCAACCAAAACCCAACAGCTTCATTCTTCCGAGGTCCTCAAGCGTTGGTCCAATCATAATATTACCGTAGACTACATCATTCCCAGCCTTTCCCCATAATTCTCGCCTTTCTTGTGGTGTAGGATCACCCATCAGAGTCAGAGGTAAGGAGCTGGCAAGGTGCTGTGCTTGTTTGAGTGACGAAACTACATCGTCCATGGCATCTACCTTAAGAAGAGGCGGTACTGATTCTGCTGTGCCTGCTCGAGGTCCGGTGGGTATATTTGGCGGAAGTCCAGTATCCTGAGATCGTTTTCGTGTAGGCTGAGGAGGTGAAGGAGATCGAGGTGTTGACGTTTTGACAAGCCTTTCAACGACTGGAGAACTGGATGCATCTGGACTCGAGATTTTGACGATACCCGCGCTAACATCTTTCACCTGCTCATCATTTCCGGCTTCCGTGGCCAATTCGCTAATGCCAACAAATAAAGAATCACTTTCATTGACAACGTGTTTCTTACTCTCTTTGGCCTGACGTTCCTCAGATTCCTTAGCAGCAAGTTCTTCCTGAAATTTCTGGAAGGGTGTCTTATTTGGCGTTACCGCTGGGGAAGCGGGCAACGGCTTTGGGGGCCTGCCGGTCTTTGGGTCTAGCAAAACCACTCCAGCAAGGTTAGGCGCGGGCTCCTTCTTCCGCCCTTTGAGCACAACATTACGCACACTCAAATTGAACAATTTTGCCGGGGGTTTTGAGCCTGTAGCTGCGTTGGCCGTTGGTATTGCGACTGCCTTTCTTGTTTTCGGCTCAGTGACAGTGCCCCAATTGGCTGTCACATCGATACCGCTAATTCTAGACTGTGGAGGTGGTCCACTTGCTTGGGGTTTTGGTTTAGATGTAGGAAGTTGTACAGGTCCACTACCCACGACACCCGCTAGAGACCGGTGCGGTACCACGGGCTCGTTAGTCGTCGTCTTCAACGTCGTGGCTCTAGCTGTACCCGTGTAAGGCTCTCTGCTTGGCTCTGCACGTTTACCTGGCCGCTTTATGGATCTTGGGTGAAATTGTTTACCCAATGAGCCCTTTTTGACCACACTCGAAATTCTACTAGAAGAGAGGAGATCTCGTTCAGGGATCCCTGGGTGGGACGAGGCGGCCTTTGGAGCAACTTTGGAAATATTTGATAGCTCTATGGAAGGATAACGCTCCTTCTTAAATGCTTTCGAACGAGATGACCCTGATGTTGATTTATTTCTCGAAGGCTTTGAAGAACCCTTCGTCGGTACCATCTCTTCCTTACGGACTTCATCAGGATGTCGGATCTCGAGGGTTCCCTTCACAGTGTTTTTCTCCCTAATCTCTGCCAACATGGAATCGCTGGAGGTACCGCTATCATTAGAATCACTTTCATCGTGTGATTTCACCCTGCTATGGCGCCTGCCCGTCGGAATTGACCTTTCCGGTGCCTCGTTGGCTGGTTGAGGCTTCGGCAGACTCATGTAATCCGGTGGATCTCTGCCTGCCTTTGTGAACTCATTTCTCAGGGCTTCTAGTTGCAGCTGCATATCTCTTCTCGACTTTTCCTTAAGTAGCCGGTTTATCGAGCCTCGATGTCCGTACAATGCTAGTATATCGTTCCAATAAGGTCCTTTCACCTCCTGGAGGCCCTTCATGAAAGTCTGCTGCTCTTCGCTAGTCCACGAAGCTCTGGGGACCGTATCGTCAAGAGTCCTTCGGGTGGGGAATCGGGAATCGTCATCCTCAGAACTAGGTTCTGATGAGGCTCGGGCTACAAGATTCTTCATACGCTTGTCCGATTTCTCCTCATGCCTTGTCTCTTCTTTGTCCTCTGGGTCTGAAGACAGGGAGTCTATCTGTCTATTCAGTCGGGCCTTCTTCCTTGCACGTCTTTCTCTGCGACGTTTTGCTTCCTGAATCTCCTGTTTTTGTCGTATTTCCCAGGCGTTAACGTCAAACGCTTTCTCGTATCCTCTAGAGATACGCATCTTCTTCTCCTTCCAGCTTTTGAAGACGTCGCCGATCTCGATAAACGTATTGATGAGCTGCCAGGTAGCCCTGGTCTCAGGATAGCCAGTCCATTGAGTAAGATACGCGGTTACTCCGTCTTCTGTATTTTCCGCCAGAATACGATCAACTTCGTACTCTTTGCCGTCCCCATCACTCTCTCTCGTGGACGTGAGGGAGACGGAGTCAGCTTCACTAGACTCCGGCTCACCAATGTCGTCCATATCGGCCATTATATCTGAAACTTACGTCTGTCAATAAGAGCTACTATGTGACAATGACTCTGCTGTCCTCCGAGGTGAAGATGTGGTGTCACCGAACTCATTTATGTCGAGAAACCACGGGATCTCTCCGTGGACCTCGAACGGAAAGGCTCTAGGTGACAATGCCAGAGTTTGGACTAGGAAGAAGAAAAGCGGCCTTATTTCGGGGAATCAAGCTCATTCCCCGGTATCAAGGCAGTCAATGAAAGGTCTGAGCTTGCTTTCGCAAGATGAATGATCGGAATTGCAGTCTGGCGAGGACTTTGGTCGCATCCCAGCGCTTTACCGTCCTACAGACTAGTGAATGCCAAGTGCTGCATTCTAAACGATTGATGTGAGCTCCATGAACCTTTCCTGATATCGACTCTCGTACAATGGGACCTGCACTTTTTTGGTGGGTGTCGGGCCAAGTCGGTCAGTCAGTCAATAGTTTGCCAAGATATACAACAGTGGCAGAGAACGGCTTTACGTGCTGCTGCTCTTGACACAGCGCGTCATTTATGCTTCTTGTGTTGGTGGTTTATTTCATGATTTCTACAAGTAGAGGATGGGGTCAGAGATGAAGTGGCACGAGCGGGTTGAGAGAAATATTTGTCTCCATCCAGTTTGCCAAGCCTTCTGCGTCCGCCCTAGCCGATTATGGTGGGGCAAATTGCTATGGTGATGGGCTTGGTTTTATGTTTACTTTACTTTACTAAGTGCTTGGTACTTATGGTGGTGTCCATAATCATTTACAAGCTTCGACGAGATTATCCAGAATTTACAACTATGTAGTATGCATTGCTAATTGCCGAATAACCGATTTTCATGCTCCATGTCATATAAAGTAGACACTTGCTGTGCGGGATATGTCTGCGAACCACAAGTATATGCTGTATAGGGTATCAAACAATGTTTCCCACTCCAGATGGATCGACCTCATTCATTGCCAATATCAAGCAGTTGTGTTCTGTCTACACATTTGCCTATCACGGCTCCTCTGTAGCCGGTGCCCACGCGGCCAAAGATTTCCCATCTTGTTCCAATTCTAGTAGGCCGCAGGCGTCCTTCGCCGCTTGCGTAAGACGACAGACATAATCCGTAGTCATGTTCGCGAATAATTGCCAAGAAGCTTGAGCCCTTTCATTGTAAACCCTTTCCAGCAGGGCGACGACGGGCGCTGTGGTCATCAACTTCCCCATCAAAAGTGAGGTACGGAAGAGACTGCCTCTTCCTCTTGCGCTCTTGCGGCTGGGTAAGTGGTGCATCTGAATTGTCCTCAGATGCTGACGCAAGCTGATTACGTGTGCTTGCCACACTTTCTTCGCGGCTGGAGGACACAGATGCTACTGGAGCACGGAATGTTATCCCCTTGTTCTGCTCCCAGCTCTCTGAGTCCCTTGTTTCTTCTAGGTCACCAGGGTCGAGCTTTATCAGATCCATGTACTCCATTGATCCACGTAGTTCAGCCTGCTTGCGGGGATTGCCCGCCGCCTCGGTGTATATTTCCCGGTTGAGAATTTGAACATCTCCCCGGAGCTTGCCGTGTCTGGTCATGACAACTTCTACCAGCTCTGCATGCTTCGATCTCACCTCCTTCAGCTCCTCCCGAAGTGTAATCACAATCTCATGTATCCTGGCACTGTCGGGTTCTTGGTCACGGGGGGTTGAGGGGCGTCTGACATGAGCAATGCCCTCAGAGAGGTCCTTTCGAGTCTGGACAATCTGTGAAATAGCCTCCTTCATATTCGCCTCCAGATTCTGCACTCGGCTATTGAGGAATAGGAGAGCATCGGCTGCAGCGCGGCCAGTAATTCGCGTGTCGATTAGAGCGAGCCTAGGCTGAAGGTTGCTTGTAATGTACACGTCGACATTGCGCTGCTGCTCCTCTAAAATCCTTAGCTTATCTTGAACATGACCAGGGTGTTCTTTGTATAACTGCTTCGTCTGATGTATGATGCTTCGGGCCATGTCCTCTGTAGTGAGGTTGTCGAACCTCAATTGCTGGCTCTTGGTGAAGACATTGAGAGCTTGGAGGTCGTTTTCAAGTTTCTCAAGCTTGACATGATCTAGCATCTCAAGGCTTGCGGGGCTGATTGGGTGCGCAGGAGCAGTGGCCTCTGCATGGAGCCGGGCAGGCTGAAGCAGTTGTGAATGCTGTTTCTCCTCCCTAACCTTGGAGCGTTCATATTCATCTCTAAGGCTTTTGAGGCCTTGTCGGATTCTGTCAACATCATCGGCTATTTCATAGAATTCATGCTTTAGCTCATCTGTAGCACCACTGACTTCCATGAGATGCTCTCGAATGCTATTGATATGTCCACTTGGGTCTGCAGTGTCATTTATGGGCGTTGAATGCTGGTGTGGGGACATGGACATCGAATCCTTTGCGGTTCCTTCTTCGAGCTTGCTAACCTTCTCTTGGAGCTGCTCCACAAGGATTTTCGACTGAGAGGTTTCTTTTGAGGCCTTCTCAATGAGCTTGCTGAGGCCGACTTCACCGTCGATTGAATCTCCGCGAACGAAGGTTTCAAGACGTGCTTGAGAACTTCGGAACTGTGACAACTCTTCTTTAAGTAAAGCAGCGTCTTCTGTTAAACCAACGACACTCTTTTCAAGAGATTCTGCTAGCTTCGTCTGCATACCCGAACATTCCTTTAGAGCACCAAGATCATCCCCGACTTTGGCCAGGTTTGTCAGGGTGTTTGTGTATATTTGTTGCCCAGTTTTCCTTGTCTCGCTGTCGAGATCATTTAATTGCTTGTCGAATCGTTGCTGTGTTTCTTGAGCCTTACCGTGACGTTCGTTCGTAAGATCTGCGAGATCGGAGACCTTCGCTTCTAGACTTTCCAAGTCTGGGGTGCGTGCCGGAGGCTTGGACATGATATCAAGCAGCTCTTCTCTAGTGATAAGCTTTTTGAGGTCGTCAAGACTTGCAAACTTCCGTGAGAATCCGTCAAGGTCTTTCTGCCTTATGCTTTTATCTATATGGTCTGCAAGTTCACTCCTAACATCTCGGAGATCCTCGCGCATATCCGCAACTTCTTTAGGCAACTCCGTGCCAAGGGTTATAGCCGCAATTTCGGAGGGGGCTGTAGGAGGTTGTGCAGGGTGAACTTTAAGTGCATTCGCTATCAAGTCCTGATTCGCATTACAACGTTCGAACTGCTTCTCAAGTTTCATCTCTGCCTTTTGAATTGCTCCGTAGTTTGCATTAGTGAGATCAATTAACGAGGCATAGGCAACATTGTGCTTTTCCTGCCGTCGGGATTCTTTCACGTTCTCAGAAGCAAGTCCTTTAATATGTTCGAGCTTTATGTTGAGGCTCGTGGTCGACATGATTGCTTGCGCGAAACCCATGAAATTAAGAGCCACAGGGGCTTCGATACGAGGGCCGGCGGCCTTTGGCATAGCGATTCCATTAGCATCGGACGCCAGGTTGGAGCCCTTTGGCATAGAAATTCTTCGACCAGGTGGATTGAAACCAGCACTGGTCGGATTCATTATTTCCTTAGGGGCGACTGGGAAGGTGGCTTTGGTGGTGGGAGAGCTCTCCGCATAAGGTGGTCTGGGGCCCGCACTGGACGGAGGCAGCATAGCGTCCGATTGACGGCGAGATGGCGGACTGCTCGACGGCAGATCCGCATCATGAGAGCGTTGCTGATGACTGGATGTCTTATCTAATGGTTATCGTCAATTTGCTCTGTCGTTGTGAGATTCATCTTGAGGGATGCGCCCGACTTCAGATGGCAAGAATGACTGACCTCTGCTGCCTTGAGATGCCATACCGCGGAATGTATAGCCTGGACTTCTCGGATCAAGGTCGCTTATGGCTCGTGCTGTGTCGAGTTGCAACGACTTAGCATGAGTCGATCCATTGGATAGTCGGCGTGACTCAGCCTTCCAGACTGGGTTTGGGTGATGCAATGCGGATGCTGCTGGTTCCGTTGAGTATCAGCATCAGACTTGGCATCGTGAGATGGTAAGGAGGGGGTGTTCGGTCGGAGTGGAAGGCAATCTGGGTCTGTTTTGTTGATCTCTACATAGTTAGTACTTACATTTGAATTCCTCAGCTGCACATTCGTTCGAAGTTTGTTCAGGACTCCTCGATAGCGGACTGGGAAGATACTCCTTGCTCGTTGTGTTGTGAGAAACAGTGGCGGGTGTAAAGCGTTGTGAATGATCTGGGTGGATAGGTGGGGACGGAAGTGAGTTCGGGGCGATTGAAGACTGCTGAGGGTCAATTGTGGATGGTGAGTGGAGTGATTCTTCCGAGTCTGGACGATATCTATCGTCTCCATTGACCCCGTTTTCTGCCTTTACTTTTTTCCTCCCTTCCTCATCAAGAGGTGACTGCACTTCTTCATGTTTCCTCTTCGCTGCCGCTGTTGACCGGTCAGGCGGCCAGCTGTTCTTCCCAGTGATGAATTCCATTACAAGCTACAGAAGTGAGACACTCATTACGTTCAATGGCAAGGCAGGACATGATCAGACGCGTCGTCGCTCTGTGGGTCTTCAGATGCACGAGTAATAAATACTGTAATAGCAAATTGTGGTGATCGGATAATGGTTGACGCTAGTGATCTAAAGTTTCAGCTTGAGTACTGCGTTATCGTGTTATAGGCTAGAGTGGCTCCAACGTGTTTCTCTTGGCCTTGATGGTATCCAATCACTCGGCGAGGATCAGCATCCTTGCCCCACCACGCTAAGTTAGCATCACGCACGCTATCACTGATCATCCATGTGGCTGGCCCAATTTGGATCTAGATTTGGAAGCCGCCAGTTGCCACCCGACCTCGGCGGCTACCTGCAGCTGCTCTCAAATTTCCCACTACTACTACATAGAGTAGTATAGTACTATGGTGTCCAATAGTAGTACAACCTCGAAGAGGGCAACGCAAAGAACTACTTTAGGCAGTAAAGAGTCGGTCAACTGCATGTCGACGCAGCAGCATCGGGAAGCTGATCACTACTGTTGATCTATCAGTCACTATTTCCGAAGAGCTGATCACCTTGTTTGTTTTCAGCCACTACTTCAACGGTCTTCCAGGTGAGCAATCTAGGAAAGAACAGGGATATTTTAGACCCCGTCGCTGGCACTATTATTTCCCCAGAGACCCAGCAATATCCGATTTCAGATTATCCTGGATGAAAGAATGGTGCTGTAACCACCTTGATAGCCATTCAAATTGAAATCCTGGTGGCGGAATAACCCTTGCTCTCAGTAATGTCCGGGACGACAACAGCCTAAGAGTCTGGTTTGCGTCGAGAGCACTATTGTCACTACACGTCGTCTTGACGGCTCGTCCTCAAGGAGTGTGAGAGCTCGAAAGGAGCCATTCGCCGCTCAAGGTCATCCACTTCCCACCCTCGTACAGGTTCGCTCTCAACAATAAAGGAGCAAAGCTGTCGTCGTTGATCAAAGCGTTACTACCAATCTGGGAGGAGATCCGAAACCTGCGCACCGAAACGATGCATAGGCGCGATATTGATTGCACTTTACCAACTGGCAATGGAACATAGCTCAGAGTTGGGATGGCTTCGTTAGAACACAAGCTGGCTCTCACCATAGCTCTATATATAGGGCTGTCTACTTACTGTTCCTAAAGTCTTGGGCGTCCAGTAGTAATGAACGCAATGAAAGCAACTTGAGTACCTTGTGGCTTCCATCATGATATCTATGCAATTGAGCCTGGTGGGAAACCAATCTTCTAGATCCCCTAAATCATGGTGCCCTACCAGTGGATAGTCATAGACCTATGGTGGGGTGGTGGTAGGGCGAAGTGGATGCCAAGGATTCATGACGCAGTAAGCCCCCAACGGAACGCGCTTTCTGGTATGAGTGAGTACTTTAAAGTACTTTTACCTCAGGCTACCACTGGAGTAACAAATGCGGGGTCCGAAGAAGGCTCGCGACGTACTATGAACTCAATTCCAAACCTCCACAATCCCCCGCTGCGCAAATTGGCTTCCTCCCAACGAGTAGTAAACCACACTCTCTTCAGTTCAACCTAGCTTGCTCTTAGCGAGCAGTCTGTGGCTGAGTGATACCGACTTGACTCTCTTGCATGCTCCAAAAGGTCAGAAAGGGTCTGCACAAGATGACTTCAGTCTTGAATCACGAGTCCGAAAATTCTGTCTTCGGCGAAACCGGACGAAACAACATACCTGCAGACGGAACAGGTAAGAACTGCCGCAATTTCTAAGACCTCGATTGACCATCTCAGGTGTTGTACAGCTCGATCCCTGGCTGTCCCCTTTCAAGGACGCCCTTCGCAGCAGATATAGCCACGCCCAGAAATGGATCAAAAAAATCAACGATACGGAAGGGGGCTTGGAAAAGTTCAGCAGAGGCAAGGAGAAGTTCGGCTTCAATGTTCATGCCAATGGAGATATCACGTATCGAGAATGGGCACCTAACGCCCTGCGGGCATACCTTATTGGCGACTTCAGTACGACTTGCTCTCCGGCATTCTCAATGAACCATTGCTGACTGGGATACATGCAAGATGGCTGGGATCGGGAGGCTTTACAGATGACTAGAGGTGAATTCGGTGTGTGGGAGGTCACGTTACCGGCAAAAGACGGACAGCCTGCAATACCACACAAAACGAAAGTCAAGGTACGCTAGTAACGCCAGTAATTTCTATTACGGCGATTGACTACCAACTAGATATCCATGGTCATACCTACCTCACACGAGCGAATCGAACGAGTACCAGCATGGATCACCCGCGTCACACAGGACCTTAACTTCTCCCCTGGTTATGACGGAGTGTTCTGGAACCCTCCTCAGCATGAAAGCTACATCTTTAAGCATCCTCGACCACCGAAGCCTAAGAGTGCTCGCATATACGAAGCTCATGTTGGCATTTCTTCTCCCGAACTACGGATCACGACCTACAAAGAATTCACACACAATGTGCTACCGCGAATAAAACATTTGGGTTATAATATTATACAGCTTATGGCTATCATGGAGCATGCATACTATGCAAGCTTTGGTTATCAGATAAATAGCTTCTTTGCCGCAAGCAGTCGCTTTGGCACACCCGAGGAGCTGAAAGAACTCATCGATACAGCCCATGGTATGGGTTTGACTGTGCTGTTGGATATGGTGCATAGCCACGCTTCAAAGAATACAGTAGATGGCCTAAATCAATTCGACGGGACCGATCATCTTTACTTTCACGAAGGTACAAAGGGCAGGCACGAGCTGTGGGACAGCAGGCTATTTGACTATGGCAGCCATGAGGTCTTGCGGTTCCTTTTGTCAAATCTACGGTTTTGGATGGATGAATACCATTTTGATGGATTTCGATTCGATGGTGTTACGAGTATGCTTTATACCCATCACGGCATTGGATCGTAAGTCACCAACTTGATCCAGTTTATGAGAGGTGCTGATGAGAGCAGTGGGTTTTCTGGGGGTTACCACGAATATTTTGGACCCAATGTCGACGAAGACGGAGTGGTATACCTCATGCTGGCTAACGAGATGCTACACAATCTCTACCCGAACTGCATTACAATTGCGGAAGATGTTTCTGGAATGCCTGCATTATGTCTAGCATTATCGCTTGGGGGTATAGGATTTGACTACCGTTTGGCTATGGCCATCCCGGATATGTACATCAAGTGGCTCAAAGAGAAGGCGGATGCCGATTGGGACATGGGTGCTCTATGTCATACCCTCGTCAATCGCAGATATGGGGAGAAGACAATTGCGTACGCAGAGAGCCATGATCAAGCGTAAGTCAGACCACGTTTCCGCAAGTGGACAGCCCTCACGGTGATTCTAGGCTTGTGGGAGACAAATCGCTGCTGATGTGGCTCTGTGACTCGGAACTGTACACAAATATGTCAATCCTGTCCGTTTTCACGCCTGTCATTGAAAGAGGTTTGAGCTTGCATAAGATGATCAGGCTGATTACTCATGGCCTTGGTGGGGAAGGCTACCTCAATTTCGAAGGCAACGAATTTGGTCACCCAGAATGGCTCGACTTTCCACGAGATGGCAACGACAACAGCTATCACTATGCTCGGAGACAGTTCAACCTCCCAGATGATGACCTGCTGCGGTATAAATTTCTCAACGAATTCGATGCCAAAATGCAATGGACTGAGGAGAAGTACGGGTGGCTCCACTCAGAGCCAGCGTATGTTAGCCTGAAGAACGAGCTCGACAAAGTGATTGCTTTCGAACGAGCCGGACTCCTCTGGATCTTCAACTTCCATCCGACAGAGAGCTTCACCGACTATCGGGTGGGGATCGAAGTGGCGGGAACATATCAAATCATTCTAGACACGGACGATCAGGCTTTCGGAGGATTTGGCAGAAATGCTAGAGGCACCAGGTTCTTCACTACCCCATTCGAATGGAATGGCCGGAAGAACTTCATACAAACGTATTTGCCTACCCGGACAGCCATCGTGAGTCACCTCTGCCGTTCATATACGGAAGTCATAGAAGCTGACAAAGATTCTTTCAGGTTCTCGCTCTGGAGTCCACACTGTAGATCGATAACCTGGGCGCTAGTCTCTAATTTGTAACCTAGATGTACTGGTCAGGTCGTATATAGAACAGTCCATGAGGCATGACAAGATCGGAATTGAGTGATATTATTCATGACAGTCCCACGTTCGCTCCCGAGGACGCCAAGCTCTTGGCAGGCGCTCTGGCCGGCGACTCGGTCAAACGCTTGAACCCCACCAAAATTTTCCCGGCGTCCACCAACCACCCAACCCATTCTCCCCGTTAAAGTTCTCAACTACTTTACTCACCTTCACATTCCACTACACTCCCATTACAAACAATCATGTCTGAAACACTCGTTGGAATCAACGGCTTCGGTCGAATTGGCAGGATTGTATTCCGCAATGCGTACGTGCCCCACCATTGCTTTTTTTTCCCACTCCAAGCTCTAATGTAGCTCATGCTGATGCGTTGAGCAGTGTAGAGCATGGAGAGGTCAAGGTCGTTGCCGTCAACGATCCATTCATCGAGCCTCACTATGCCGTGAGTCTGCCTCAATCTGAGGTGCTTTTCGAAGCAGCTCTGCTGCCCCTACATGCATAGACTGATACATATTTGCTTTTCCTTAGGCCTACATGCTCAAGTACGATTCCCAACATGGTCAGTTCAAGGGTACAATTGAGGTCAAGGGTAATGACCTTATTGTCAATGGCACGACTGTCAAGTTCTACACCGAAAAGGACCCGGCCAACATCCCGTGGAAAGACACCGGCGCATACTACATCGTCGAGTCCACTGGTGTTTTCACCACTACAGAGAAGGCCAAGGCTCACTTGAAGGGTGGTGCTAAGAAGGTCGTCATCTCCGCACCCTCCGCAGACGCTGCCATGTTCGTCATGGGCGTCAACGAGAAGGAATACAAGTCCGATATCGAAATCATTTCCAACGCCTCCTGCACCACCAACTGCTTGGCCCCTCTCGCCAGGGTGATGCACGACAACTTTACCATCATCGAGGGTCTGATGACTACCATCCATTCCTACACGGCTACTCAGAAGACCGTGGATGGGCCCTCTTCCAAGGACTGGAGAGGTGGACGTACTGCGGCTCAGAATATTATTCCTAGCAGTACTGGTGCGGCCAAGGCTGTCGGCAAGGTCATCCCCAGCTTGAACGGCAAGCTTACCGGCATGTCGATGCGTGTCCCTACCTCCAACGTTTCGGTCGTCGACTTGACCTGTCGTTTGGAAAAGGCTGTCAGCTATGATGAGATTAAGGCGACCATGAAGAAGGCTTCAGAGGGAGAGCTCAAAGGTATATTTGGATACACTTAACATACCCTTTTGCATACTAATCTGAACCAGGCATAATGGCCTATTCCGAGGATGCTCTCGTATCCACCGACTTGAACGGCGACAATCACTCGTGCATTTTTGATGCTACGGCTGGTATCTCCCTTAACGAGCACTTCGTCAAGCTTGTTGCATGGTATGATAACGAGTGGGGCTACTCCCGTCGTGTCTTGGATCTGTTGGCCTATATCTCGAAAGTCGATCACAGTTCGAAATGAGAACCAGGACAGAGCACAAGAATATCAAGTCGATCAAGCCATGCATATGACTGGACGAGGAGTGGGCTGTAGAATGGAGGTTTGCAACCAATCCAGTACTAGGGTTTGTCGTGGGTTGATGCGTAGGCTACATAGAAAAGAATCATAAACGCTGTTTCCACAATCTGAGGTCCCCATTTGGCCTAACAAGATGTCCTAAGCCGAATGCGCAAGTCCAACAGTCCCATCTAAACAACCAAGTGTGTAACGTAAGTAGGTACCATAGGAAAAGGTGGACCCGATAGGGCTGAATGCTCGCTCTTGCCGCGTTGGCTCTAGCAGGTTGGTCTACTAGATACGCATTATACAACTTTCTGAGCTTAACCCAGGCCATCGCTCGCCTCTTTCAAATACTTCGGTGGTCTAGTCTTTGCATTACTCAAGTCTCCATTTTCCTGTCACTACCGTAACTTGGTAAGTCGCTTGATCCGACGTTAGTTTCGCCGCGTTCTTTGTCAATTGGGCCTATGAGCATCTTCCTCGCGATTAGTTATCCGTCTGCAGTTGCAAGCCCACGTGCATGACAGCGTATTCCTGTTTCGAAGTTTCGTATGCCAAAAGTAAGAGTTTATGCATAAGCCTGTCTGGAAATTGAATCGTACCAACGCGCTGACTTGGATCCGCCATTGTGCTAAAGGGAATTACATGTTCATTCGAGTCAAGCACAGAGAGGATCCTTCCAGACCTACCAGCTATTCCCAAAGAACAGATTATGCTGTTACGGGAAGGTCCTCATCTTGAAAAGATATTGTTTGCCCAAAGCTATGGAGTCCAACGATGACGACTCTCAAATGCTCGATGTTCAAGGAATATCTTCAAGGACATCTGTCCAATCGTTCGAAACGGCAGGAATTTCAAGGAATGGCCTAGTGATGCCGTCTGGCCCTGTTGGCCCGCCAAGAGTCATCCGCTCCCAAGACTCTCAGCGGCGAGGTACCCCAATCAGTGACAGCGGGAATCTGAACCGATCAGTCAGACGCCTCCGGGAACGATCTCGAGACTCATCGGTTTTGGCAAATAGCGTAGCCAACCAACTAAGCATAAAGACATCGAATGATAAACCCGAGGGCATGCCGGGTGACTTCACAGACCATTCCGATGGTGAACATGAACCCGTTGCGCCCTACAAGTCGTCACTGCCAACAGGACTCTGCTACGATGTACGAATGCGATATCACTGTGAGCTCGATCCTCCGAAGCAGAGGCTCGATTATCATCCGGAGGACCCTCGGCGAATTTTCAAGATCTACAAGGAATTGTGTATGGCTGGGCTTGTCAAGGACCCCTTACTGAATACCGGAACTTTGATACCCAACCCACTCGTAAACATACCTGTCCGAGAAGTTGGAGAGGATGAGGTATGCTTAGTGCATGATAAGAGCCACTTTGATTTTATGAAGACAACCGCTGGTACGTTCTGCCATAACCGGTGCACCCCAATAGACACACTGATGGCTTTTTAGAGATGCCTCCTGAGATCCTGGTTGAGCTCGAGAAAAGTTATGACTCCATCTATTTCAACACTGTGACTTTCAGTTGCGCTTTGCTGTCAGCAGGGGGGGCGATAGAGACTTCCAAGGCTGTCGCCGGAGGTCAGGTGAAAAATGCGATCGCTGTAATTCGGCCACCCGGGCATCACGCCGAGCGGGAAAGGCCTATGGGGTTTTGTATCTTCGACAACGTATCGATTGCAGCAAAAGTGTGTCAACTGGATTACGCAGAAACTTGCAAGAGAATTCTGATCCTTGACTGGTATGTTGGTATCCTTCACGATCAGAACCTTCCTGCTAAAATGGAGGTCTCTCAGGGATGTCCACCATGGTATGTTGTTTTTCAGTAAGGTTGACCTGCCAAGCTGACCTTCAAGGCAACGGTATACAGCAAGCGTTTTATCAGGATCCTAACGTTTTGTATATCTCCCTTCACGTCCACGAGGACGGAAATTTCTATCCATCGGGACCATATGGTGATCACAATCATTGCGGTGGAGGATCAGGATTGGGAAGGTATGATACCGTGATGGTAATGCAGATTTTCTTGAGCTGATACGACCGCAGGAACATCAACATACCTTGGCCTACAAAGGGCATGGGTGACGCTGATTATTTGCTTGCGTTTCAGCATATAGTGATGCCAGTTGCATACGAATTCGATCCGGATCTTGTCATAAGTGAGTCGCTTCACATTGATTTACCCGGACTCTACTGAGTTCACGCAGTCGCTGCCGGATTTGATGCTGCTGATGGCGACCAGCTTGGGGGATGCCATGTTACACCTCCTTGCTATGCCCAAATGACGCACATGCTGATGGGTCTCGCACAAGGGAAGCTAGTTGTTTGCCTTGAGGTTCGGTCCTCTTGATATCCACTTGTGCTGAATTGACCACAAATTGACTCACAACAGGGGGGCTACAATCTCACCTCCATCTCCAAGTCAGCCCTTGCAGTCACTCGAACTCTAATAGGGGAGAAGCCAGAGCGAATGGCTGACATGAAGGCAACGGATGCTGGCGTCGAGACTGTACAAATGGTCGCGATGCACCAATCCAAGTACTGGCCTAGGATCTTTCCTAGAGACGTACCTCAGGGTTTGTCAGGAGTCTCCTTTGGCTGTATACATGCTGACTATGGCCATAGATATTTTTGGAAAGGATGGCGCCGATCGAATGCACGGTAAGCCATGCATATCGCACCGGTAGCTGAAGCGACTGACCCCTATTAGAGGTCGTGCGCTACTACCAGGCCAACCAAATGAGACAAAGCCATGGGATGACAAGTCTCGCGGTATATCGAGACAAATTATCCAAATCATTCGAAGACCAGGTGATGGCAACGTATGAGAATCGCAGTCGTCCAAATTAATAGCCTACTGACATCGATGCAGACCCAACTTCGAGTCTGCTATCCCACTCGTGGTGATGCTGCATGATCCGTAAGTACGGACATTATTATTGTCGCTTGCTTGTCGTATTGACGCTTCTAAGGCCTGAAATCATGGGGACACCTCATCCTATATCCAAGAAGTTGGAACTTCACAACACATGGCTGGTACGTTATTTGACTGCATTGCAGCCATCTCTTGCTGACCTGCGGAAGGCTGATGGCTTAAAGCACTACGTGGACTGGGCTGCTAACCAAGGCTTTGGAGTCGTCGACGTCAACATCCCAAAGCGACTAGCTGGTATTGATGTGTGTACAGGTAACATGTATTCGTCGACGGTCCGTTGACATACTCTCATAGGACACAGATGGTTCCCCAGACGAAAATCAAGTTGCGCGAGGCGCTGCTGCCAATGATTTGGCCGTTTACCTCTGGGAAAACTATATTGAGTACGCATACCATGTGGAAAGCCTCAATGCTGCCTTTACTGACATGGCCACAGCTGTAACGATGCTCCTCAAATTTTCTTTATCGGCGTCGGTTCCGCATACCGATGCATCATAAATCTTCTCGAAAATCGATGCGGTAAGTAGAACCTTTTCCAACGCCTTAATCGTTGTATTTGATCTGGGCTTACTCTTCGCCTTACCTGCAGAACAAGACTTCTTGAACCGCGTCACTGGCCTGATCAATTTCGTATCCGAGAGTCCCCTCGTCCCTGTGTCAAACCAGGGCGTTATATACTGGCTGTCCAAATGGTACAAACAGCATTCTCTCAATTTTGTCGCCAATAACCATCTCGTCTGGGACATGGAAAATTCAAGGAAAGCTTCCAAACGTTACGGAACTCTAGTCCGGTCGCCCAAAGTAGGCTTGAACGATATGTTGACCCAGCATCAAGATGCGGTCCAAGCATTCATTATGAGTAGAATAAATGGAAAGGAGGAAGGAGTGGTGGAAGAAGGAGAGCGGTGACACGCTAGAGAGTGGTGGGAAAAGTGAGCGATGTGCAATAAGTTGGCTTTTAGCACGCTCTACTGTAGCAGAGACAGGATGAATCTTGGGACGGGATACGTAGAACTTGGTGTCAATCTACAAGGCAAACATAGCCTTTGCTAATGGTCGATCTGATAACCCCAGCAACATTGACCAGATGCCGAGACTCGCTCAATACGGTTAGCTTAGCAGATGATCTGATTGGTCAAGTCGAGTGACTAAGCCAGCCTGTCACGCTAGTAGAATCATATTGGGCTCGGACTCCCAAGCATCTGAATTCCTTTCCCTCCACAGCAAACATGATGTCCAGAACCACTTCCAGCCTACAAGGGCTGGCCATGCCATCCAATGCAGTGTGCCCGAGATCATCGTATGATGTATCTCAATCCAATGATAGCCCCAAAGACGGGGTGTTCGCAGGTTAATCCCCTGAGAGCGTTCTTCGGCGGAGGAGTGTAGAATAAGCTGCACGACACCGTCCCCGAGATTGTACCGTATAGACGAGACTGAATAGGTATGTCACCATTCTAATCACGGTCAACAATGACTGACGCCTACGAAGAAAGGAGAGGAGAGAGGATTCATTGCACCAAGATTACCCAGAAAACAAAAAAAAAGACTATCGATCATTCTTCCCATACAGCGACCATGCACATTTCAGATTTAGCCAACGAAATTCTCCTCCACATCTTCCAATCCGCCCCCACAATCAGCACCCTCCACGCCCTCAGCGCAACCTGCAAACACTTCCACACCATCCTCTCCCACCACCGCCTCCCAACCCTCTACCTCGCCGCCTCCAACCAATACGGCCCCCTCACCGACGCCATCCGCATCGCAACCCACAACATATCCCAAGCCGCCCACATTCCCCCCCCCCCCCCCCCCCAATCCCTCGCCCTGCTGAAACGCCTGATCGAAGTAGGCCGCGTGGCCGAAGCCTGGACATCCATCTACCCGCGCCTCAAATGGCGCGGCGAAGACAGCATGCACAGACGCTCCTTGAGTGCAGAAGAGAAATACCGCCTCCGTCGCGCCTGCTACAGAATCTGGCTCTATACCCTCGCCTTCCACACGCCCACTTACAACCGCCAAACACGCCTCCAGCCCCTAGTCATCCGCACGCGCGCTCTGCTGCTGCGTCCATGGCCGTCGTCGCAACTGGCTGAGATGTTGGATTTGCATGCTGTTTTTCGACACGTGCTGCATTCGGACGTTTGTCCTAGCAATGGGACGGTTTTGAGGAGGCATAGGCGGCGGTGGCCAGACGATCCGTTTCCTTTACTTGAGAGGGGGTCTGTGCGGAAGATGGAGGTGGCGAGTGCGGCGCTGACGAGGGATATGTTTCATTGCTCCTTGTATGGGAGGGGGATTGAGGGGGGAAAGGGGGGTGGAGTGGCGGTTGAGGGGTG
>JAABUK010000978.1_pt1 | contig 56884 bp, 59 predicted proteins | sample 5559141 | NCBI WGS metagenome assembly JAABUK01 (sample SAMN10711869, study PRJNA513367) | rock metagenome | isolation source: Antarctica rocks | place: Antarctica: Victoria Land, Pudding Butte nord | collected 2016-01-03 | reverse complement strand
TTGTAGAGTTTAAGTCCTGATCTAAAGCACCTCTGGGTTCAGGGTGGATGAGTGCAGTCAACACTACAAAGTCTAGTCTCTGTGCAGGGGGTCAAGTGATCAAGGCCCTCCTCCCTTCTTGACAGCTCTGGAGCAATTGAATACACACGAACGTCGCACTTTCCACAACTTACGTAACAACAGCTGGTTTGGCATGCATACACCTTGAGGACTGACACGGCTTGCTTATGCTTGTGGTCATGCTTGCATCATGCATGTGTGTCTTGCTCAAAATAGTACGTGTGAGGTAAGAAGCAATACAGGCATACCCAGGTCCCACCACCATTGCTGTAATGATCAAAAGCTCTAATCTGATGCCTTTTGGATCTTCTGCCATGGCTGACAGTGGCTTGGATGTCATTGTGAGTACCTCCCAGCACCATCACCTGCAAGCTCAGCATCAGATCAGTGCTGATGAACTTGAATGACTTAGACACACTGAGTGATGCAGCCTTGATGTGTCCTTTTGCAACCTGAGACTCATTGTGAACCCCTGCCTTGCCAGAGTCATGCAACCACCTCGTGATCGTGGACTTTCTCTGTGCTAAAAGCCTGGGTTCTGCAATGAAAGCCTGTATTGCAAGTCCTGGCATGCATGATGCCAATGTTGGATAGTACCTTGCTGTGCTGTGGCCGATGACTTGATTCAGCTTTCCACATGCCGTTTGGGCGCCTAGCTGATGATTGCAAGGGCTGCAGCGGACCTGGTCTGTGAGGCTGCGTAGATGCAGCAGTTTGTGCATTTGACATGCTCACAGTGCAGCTTGCATCTTTGTCTGCAAGTACGCTGAGCTCCTGCTCAACATGAGCTGGCAGGAGATCTGCAGCCATATGATCGCCGCAGACAGGACATTGGCCTGATGCAGCTGATGGCGGATCACTGTCCCTGCGGGCTGCAGTCTCTGCGAGGGTGCTGAGCCGATGCAAAGGCTGTGTACGGGTTTTTACAGGCTGGCTCTGATCACTTGAGTCTGCTAAGCGTGTAAGTAAAGAAGGCCTCTTTAGGACGGGACACGGCTCGTCTTCGTGGGGTGCACTCCTGCTGAGCAGACACGAGGGCGTTCAAACTGGTTGTGAATTTGCCTTTAGTTGTCGAAGACAGAGTACCTGCGCTTCTGCGACTTGTTGATCAGTCTGTGTAGGTTGGTTTGCACAAGTTCGCTCATGACGGCAATGCCATGAAGCAAGGTTTACAAAACACTGATGTGTACTATGTACAGGTCTCGGCAAATGCGTTCCACAAATTCTATTTTGCAGCTTTTATGTGGCCTGTTACTAGCGACCAGTTGACGCAGACGGGTACGTATTTCAGAAAAATACCAAAAACATGCAAACCGGCTGGAAGAAGACAAGCCTTGATCGCGCTTGTCCTGCAGCCACTTGGGCCAGCAGCTGCCGGTGCAGCGGCGCTCGGTCTATATGAAGCAACCCAGCAATAGCGTGAAACGCTCGCCACGGAGGACGTGTAAGCTCCGTGGAAAAGATTTTTTACACAAGTCAAAGGTTTCCAACCTTTTGCATCACAAAGCAAAGCGGAACGGCTATTCTTGTTTCGCGATTGCACGAGTTCGGAAGACATAGCATGCCCGTACTCGTCGTGCAGTCGTGAGAAAGCGCGTCTTTCACTGCTCGCTGGTTGACGTAAGGGTGTCATGGGGTGTGTGGTGTCTTCTCCGGCAGCAAGTAAGGGCTCCTTTACGGACGGAGCGACGACAAAGGTAAATGCAACAGCCCACTTCAGTTGCTGGTCTTAGAACAGCTAAAAGTCGCTGAGAGCAGACGCTCTGCACACTGTTTGAAACACGGGTCAACGCTCGGTGTCTTTGCCACAGGCGGGGGCGGCAGCTGCTAATGGGCTACCGGTTTCAGCTGTCACAAAGGCGAGCAGTCTCCAAGTCGTAGCATTTCTGCTGGCAAAGTTGCACTGCACCTGATCTGTATCCCACTATCTCTACCTGTTCTGCCGAATGTTGTTCAGGTGACTGCGCCCACTTTCCCCCCCCAAAGACAGAACGTAACTGCAGGGTGGCAATGAGCAGGCTCCACATCAGAATGGCATCCCTTACCTGCCAGTGGCTTGTGGAGACATCTGTAAAGTCATGAGTCCTTGGCCAGGTTGTGGCAAACCTGCCAATGAATCAGAGCGCCTCGCAGCAACTGAGAGGCTCAGACTGATCGGGAAGGAACCAAATCCTGCCTTGCAGCGCTATGTTGATCTGATCAGCACTTGCTATCAGGTACCTAGCTGCTGCACTCAGATCAGGCAGCAGAGGTGGATTGCTGGCCATGTGCTGTACACTTGGCTGTCACTTCTTCAAATCCTTGCAAACTGCAGCAATAGCAAGTAATGACCCTACAACAAGAGGTGTATGTCAAGTCCACCTGTACCCTGTTTTGTCTTTGTTAAGCCAGGCCGGCAGAATCTGTGAAGCTGTCTTTACAGTGCAGTATAAATGAAATGCACTTCATCTGCACTGACACCATACTGACAGTATATTTGCTTATGCAGCGGGGACTGGTTCTGCTGTCCCTGTTTGATGCAAACTGCGCCCAGATCATCAACACCAGTGCAGGTGAGGTGGCGGTGACAGCCATGTCTCACTACTGCCTTGAGCAACTCCTGTTGCTGCCACTCAATAGGCAAACCTACCCTTGCTGCCTTGCTCAGAATATGAAGCAGTGCACTATGCCTTATACTGGCACATCATCATGCAGGCGGCTGTGTAGCTACACAGCTGCAGTGAGTCACGTCGTCATTTTACTACACTCTCCATCTTCCTTTGATTCTGTCTTGCCAATGCTCTGCATACCACATGCATCACACAGCCCCGCATACCACCGCCTGGAGCTTCTGCTTACTGCTGAGCTTTATTCTGTCTGTCTATGCACGCAGCTTTTCACATGGGGCATGTACTGTCTGCCCTGTGGTCAGTACAGCAACTCAGCATGCAGATCTAGTGTTTTTGAATCTGATGCCCGGCATTTTGGTGCAGCCCTGCCCTTCAAGGAACTGAGTAGGCAGTATACGCCCTGTGCCTGGGCACTTGTGCCAGATGCCCCAGAAGTGCTCATGATTGAGGATTTGACAAAGGATGCCAGGTGACTACCGTGTTGCTTCTACAATAGTCAAGCCATTTCTCTGTTTGAAAGACAGTCCTCTGTTCCGTCTGCAAACCTGTCTGCATGTGTGTGTCTGTCTGTTGGTCTGCATATCTGTCTGCAGCAGAGTTTTCATCCGTTTGTCTGTCGGTCTGTCTTTCTGATTGAACAAACGAATGTCTGTCGGTCTGTCTTTCTGATTGAACAAACGAATGGATGGATGAATGAATGAATGAATGAATGAATGAATGAATGAATGAATGAATGAATGAATGAATGAATGAATGAAAGGCTTGGCTGCACCTTTGCTTTGCTGGGGCTGCTGCATGAAGGCTCCCACAACCTCATGTTGCCTGACAGCTCAAAACAAATCAGGCAACAGAGTGAGCCATGAGCAGCTCTGGTGGCTTTGCCAATCCAACTCTCAGGCGCTCCACCATGTACATACTCTCCACACCATCCATACACCTTTGACACAATGTGAGGCTAACGTGCTCTGTGAGCGTCCACAGGTTCAGGGACTTCCATGTGGTTGCCAAGCCTCCTCACATCCGCAGCTACATTGGCACGCCCATTGTGCTGGCCAATGGGTACAGAGTGGGGGTACTGTGTGCGCTGGATACCAAGCCTCACGCCATGGCTGCCTCCTCCACGAGACTCATGGTGAATGTGGCTGGTTTGGTGGCCAGGGAGATCGAGGGCCTGGCAGGCGATGACTATGATCTCCCGCTGCAGCCCAAGGTACGTGAGCATCTGCCCCTGCTGTGTGCAGCATCAGCACAGCACTGAAAAGCAAAGAGAACATTAGCTATGCGTTTCGAAAGATTGAGGGCCTGGCAGGAGCTGACTATGATCTGCCACTGCAGCCCAAGGTATGTGAGCATCTGGTCCTGCCGAGTGCAATGATGTTGCGTTGCGTAGTTGCCAAAAATGACAAACTGGTAGGCCTTGTAGAGATGCGCAAGACAGACTGCTTTGGAGAGATGACGTACCTAGCTCATCATGAACTGGAAAGCGAATAAATTACTATTATTAGTATTCTACTAGCCTTACGTACATGAACGTCTGGCCCTGCTGTGTGCAGCCTGCGTCAGCAAAGCTTTGCATGAGACGTGTGTGATGAGCTGCTGCACCCCTGGGTGTGTGATGCTACATGCTGATGTTTGTCAAGCCCCAGAGACAAACAAGCTGCGAATTGCCCACTGCGCATTGACAAGTACCATGTGTGCATGGGTAACAAGCAGAAGGCAGAACTGCAGGGATGGCCGAAATGATGTCAAGCCTGTCTGAGGTCTGACTCATGCCCAGCTGAGCTCAGAGTCAGACCAGGCTGAGGTCCATGTGAATTGAGCCAGGCTAAGACTTCCATGATCCAGCCTGCCTGTTGACCTTGTAGCTGTCTTCATCAGCAACCAGTGATGTGGTGTGTTGTAGGTGAAGAGCAACAGAGATGTTGGGTTGATGGTGATTGACACAAGCAGGCCAGGTTGGACGGTGTTGCATGCTGACTGCAACCATGCAGTACTTGATGGCAAACAAGGCGAGGGGCAATCCCTATGGGACCTTTTCAAGGTCCCGGCTGTGGTAGGTCATCCCCCTGAGCCTTTGCAACTCTGCAGCATGCATCAACACTCAGCTTTAGCTGCATCAACCCTCAGCTTTAGCTGCATCAACACTCAGCTTCAGCTGCATCAACACTCAGCTTCAGCTGCATCAACACTCAGCTTCAGCTGCATCAACACTCGTTTAGCTGCACCATACATTGCATGAGATATACTCAGTACGGTTTTCCTGATGTCCTAAAATACAGTAAGAGCTGCCATGTAGTATGCATCCATGTGCAGTCATATGGCAGTGTTACGCCGGAAGTGATTTGATGTGTGGCCAGGTGTGCTGCATGATCTTGCTCTGTTTTTGGATGTCACAGCGCTCATTGCCTTTGCAGCACCAAAAAAACATGTGGCAGATTGTTCATCTGGAGACCACAGATCTGAGGCACGGACTTTACGTCCCAGTGACTCTCCATTGGCACATTTGGATTCGTGTCAAAGCAAATGACGTATGCATGCAGAAAGTGTGCTGAATCAGAAACTGCTGCAGAAGGTACCAATCAAGTTATCTGTTGCCAGTCACAGTCAGTGTGCAGCTTTTAATGCGACTTTGCACCTTCTGAGTGTGTGTGCATGTGCAGGCATCACCATCTGAGTGTGTGTGCATGTGCAGGCATCACCATCTGAGTGTGTGTGCATGTGCAGGCATCACCAGAGTCCCTGTTTGAGGCCACCCTAGCCGAGGGGGTGCCCTTCAAGGTGAAAGCTGCTGTGACTGACCCCTCTGGCTTCCACCCCGAAGGGGAACCCCTAGAGCTTGAATTCAGGTACCTCCATCACCTTGCCTTCCCTTGAATGACATGAAGCTTACATGCTTGCATGTACCATCTCAATGTGCAAGGTTGCTGCTCCTCCTGGCAACCTCCTTCCAACCCTCAATCACCTTCTGTCTGGTTCCAGACGTACTACATACCATGCACTGACAGTGAAAGCAAAGTGTGATTTGCTATTTGGTTCAGCGTCATGAGAAAAGAAAAGACTACGCCTTTCGGCGTCAATTGAATGAGAAGCCAAGTATTATACCGGGCTGCCCAGATGCGTCATGATTTCCAGGTATGGGCAGCTCTTCTGAATCCCAAAAACATCTCTTTTAATTTGAAAGCGTCATCCCTACACTGGAAATACAAATTCAGATTCGCCTGGCGACAGTAAAAACGTGCTTCTACATTGGGGAGACGTTTTGGATTCTGTTTTTGCTGTCCCTGGATAGCAGTGTGCGCTTTGTAGCTAAAGGCTGATAGCCGTGTCTGATGGGTTTTGTCACATCAGGATATTGGCACTGCAGCCAACACAGTTGCATGTCAGCTTGTCTCCTGACAAAACTGAAGAAAGAACAGCGTCCTGTGAAGGTCCTCAGTTTCATATCAGCTTGACTCCTGTGAATCACCTCCTGTTCTTTGTGACCATGCCACAGCAATGCTTACACTGACGTCCACAATGTCTTGTGGGCCTAGGGCCATCACCAGTTTTTGAATTTTGAGGTCCGCACTCCAGCTGGGGATACAGCAAGACCAGACAGCCCATGGCAATAGCCACCAACAATGCTTACTGTGTTGCTCACTGTGTGACTGTGTTGCTTACTGTGTTTCTGTGTTGCTTACAACAGATACCAAGAATGCTTACTGTGTTGCTTACTGTGTTTCTGTGTTGCTTACAACAGATACCAACAATGCTTACTGCGTTGCTTACTGTGTAACTGTGTTGCTTACAACACATATCAACAACGCTTACTGTGTCGCTTACTGTGTAACTGTGTTGCTTACAGTGTATGTGTGACGCATGTAGGCCTGGAGATGGTACACTGCCCAAGCGCTTTGTGCCGGTGGGTACCCAGGTGGGCACCCCAGCCTGGGTCCCCAACGAAGTAGAAGAAGACAGCGGCCTGAACGAAGAAGACACAGGGGTGGCCAAGCACTGGTTTGTGCACCTGAGGAGGACGGGACACAAGGCTTCAGAGAAGACACACCCCAAGACGGACGCTGCTGGGCAGACCAGCATGAGAAGCAGTAGAGCAAGCAGTGGGATTGCAGCACAGAACTGGCCCTCAGGATCTTCCATTGTGTCTGCTGGAACAGTTGGTGAGCGCGCCCTGATTTGGCATTTCAAGCTACTGCACATCATCTTGTAAATGCTAGGAGTAAGCAAGTGTACAGTCAGCATGCGATCATCATGCCAGTGTCGGGACTGGAGCTATCATGTGCTTTGCGCTCTACTTTCGCATCATCTACCCACATCGTGACACCTCCCAAAGGAGCTGTTGCATCTGTCCTGAGGAAGTACCACAGTTGCAGCACAGCATGCAATGTGATTCTGTTGTACAGCAGTCAACCTGCAGATCTGCACAGACATCTGCTGAGATCACAACTCTGCACTCAAGAAGGTCTGCAGTCACCTTCATGTTCGACATCTACGCATCGTCACCGTCCATTCACAAACCACACACCTGTGTGAGCACGGATTCGTTCAAAAATTGTGTATCTGCATGGTAATGGCTGCTCACTCACCCAAGCTGCCGAACATTGTCTGCATGTGCTGTAAACATCTGTTTGTTGGTGTGTCTGAAACTGTGACTGATGTGGTGCCAGATGTGGTTGGGGGTTGGGATGATGTGGAGGTGGGGTACCTGCTGGGGCGGGGGTCCAGTGGCTCTGTCTACAGAGCCAAATGGAATGGCAAGCATGTTGCTGTCAAGGTATGTCATGATATCAGTAGACAGTGTCTGCTTTGCCAGCAGACCGATTGTCCTGTGTCAGGGGACAGACTGTTCTGTGTCAATAGATAGTGACTGCTCTGTTTGTAGACAGATTGTCATGTGTCAGTAAACAGTGTCTATGGTGTCAGTGCAACATGTCTGCTATGTCAGTAGGCTTTGTTTGTGGTCAAGAAACAGAGCCAATAGACCAAAGTTGGTGCCTACAGACACTATCTTGCATCAGCAGCATACAGTGTTTTGTGTCACAAGACTGTGTTGCCTGGGTAGCAACCACAACAGCAACTTTTTGCTCATATGAGATCGAATCTGTTCAGCCTGGTCCTTCTGAGGAGCAAATGCAAACAATGGTGGTATACTGATGGCACTCAGAGACTGTCAATGACCAGAGAAGATCTGTCAGTGATCATGTCCTTGTATATTACCTTGGCACCCAACCAACTCACATGCAATGTGTGACAGAGTATAAGTCACCTTGTCTAGTTTCAGCATCATAAGTAGTGCATGAAATTTGATCTGTTGGAGGTCTGCTGCAGCAGCAGCTGTAACATCCTGAAGTTGTGAAAGGCATACCTGTAATATCTTGGTGTAGTGGGGTGCCATCCTTGTAATATCTTGATGCTGCAGATCATAGCACCAGAGCAGGACAAGTATATAAAGCGCACCCCAGATGGGACCCCCATGGAGGTGGCCCTCACCCAGGACCTGGACCATCCCAACATCGTGCGTACCCTGCGTCATGCCAGCTTCCAATCACAGGTCAATCTTCCTCTTCTCTTCACTAAATAGTTCAGATGCAGGTCATACATAGCTCAGATGGAAGTTGATAAACAATGCCACGTCACTACAGTGTGCACTCTTCATTTATTGCATGCTATCCTGTTGGTCGTATGTCATTGGTATGGCATTCTCACTTGGCGTCTGCGTGAGAAGTGTGTTCTGCATAGGCAAGGCAAAGGGTGGTTTGTGAGTCACGTGTCACTGATGGCAGACACTCTTACAGACATATCAGCAGACTCGAATGCAGCCTATGGGGCATGCGTTAAACATGGCCTTTGCACCAACTCACGTTCTGCAATCATGCTGAGTGCAGGGCTAACACAGCACAAAATGCTTCCTGTCAGTTTTGAAAGGAACACCAAATGTGCTGCAGACAGCATTTATGCTGAGAGTAGGGCTGACTGCCTTCTGAATGTATCTCTGTCGAACGCAACACAGAACCAGATATGCTGCAGCTGTCATGCTGAACAAAATAGGTAATGTGCTGCAGAATGCGTCGCTGTCAGTGATGACACAGAACCAGATCTGGAGCATGCACTCCACTGACAGCCTGTGGGGGGATGAGGATAGTGTGGCCCCACTGGATGAGGAGGCCCCCCAGCCCCCTGAAACCTGGCTCATGCTGGAGTTCTGTGACAGAGGCTCCTTGCTGGTATGACATCCCCCTTTTGCTCATGCCTTGCTAGTAAGGCATCCTCCCTTGCTTGTACCTTGTTGGTTTGGAGTTTCCTTTGGCTCATGGATTGCTGGTATGGCATCCTTCTTTTGCTCATGCCTTGCTGGTAGGGCATCTCCTCTTAGTCATGTCTTGCTAGTGTGGCATTCCCCTTTCACTCATGCCTTGTTTGGCACCCCCTTTTGCTCATGCCTTACTGGTGTAGAAACCCCCTTTCGCTCATGCCTTGCTGGTGTGGCATCTCCTTTCGCTGATGCCTTACTGATGTGGCACCCCCCTTTCGACTCATGCCTTGTTTGGCATCCCCCTTTGCTCATGCCTTGTTTGGCATCCCCTTGCTGGTTTGGCATCCCCTTGTGGCCATGCCTTGCTGGTGTTACATCTCCTTTTGCTCCAGGCCTTGTAGGTGTGGCATCCCCTTTCGTTCATGCCTTGTTTGGCATCCCTTTTTGCTCATGCTTTGCTGGTGTAGCATCCCCTTTCGTTCACACCTTGTTGGTTTGGCATCTCCTTTCGCTCCCGCTTGTTTGGCATCCCCTTTCGCTTGTGCCTTGCTAGTGTGGCATCCCTTTCGCTCATGCATTGCTGGTGTAGCATCCTCCCTTGCTCATGCCTTGCTGGTGTGGCACCCCCTTTTGCTCATGCCTTGCTTGTATGGCATCCTCCCTCACTGTCGTTGGTTTGGCATCCCCTTTTGCTCATGCCTTGCTGGTGTGGCATCCCCCTTTCACTCATGCCTTGCTTGGCACCCCTTTTTGGTCATGTCTTGCTAGTCTGGCATCCCCCTTTGCTCACGCCTTGCTGATATGGCATCCCCTTTTGATCATGCCTTGCTGCTGTGGCATCTTCTTGCGCTCATGCCTTGCTGGTTTGGCATCCCCTTTCGCTCGCGCCTTGCTGGTGTTACATCCCCCTTTCACTCCTGCCTTGCTGCTTGCTGAGACAGCTTGCCTTGATGCTGGCACCTCATACTCGTGACACTAGGGTACATACAGCCATCCATTTGCGTACATAGGCCTTAAATCAAGGTAGCAATTGTAAAGCTCCACATAGTGATGTTTTGCTGGGAGCCTCAACATGCTGCTGATCACAATTGTTAAGGGAGCCAAAATGCGTAACCAACTTGATCATTCAATTAAGGCATCTCTGTGAAGTAGAAACGTCTGACATGAGAAGACTAGTCTTGACGTTGTTCCAGTTGTGTACCTATTCTTTGAAAAGGACAGTCTCTATTCTGTAGGATGCTGTGGACCGAGGTTGGTTACTAGACGAGGCATCGCACTTCAGCGGTGTGCTGGGCCTGAACAAGCTGCTGCTAACTGCCCTGGAGCTGGCAAAGGCCCTGGCCTACCTACACAGGCTGGACATCATGCATGGAGACTTGACTGGTGGCAATGTCATGCTGCACTCAGCACCAGTCACTGAGCAAGATGCACGAGGCTTCACAGTCAAGGTGCAGCTTCAATCGGACTGTGAGACTTGCACTAACTGTTTCTGGCTGGCGTAGCCTGAGTCCTAGCTGTCAACTTATACCGAGAAATGCTGTCATGCCATTGTGACCCACTGTTGTATGCAATGTCACTCATCAGGGGTCACTCTGTCAAGTCGAAGCAGGCACATTTCATGTCAATTATTACATGTCACTCCATCAAGTCAAAGCAGTCATCTGTTGATGCTGATTGTGCTATGCGAGACTGTCTACAACATTGGGAGTTACGACAGTCACTGATGTGATTCTTCCATGTGCATTGGCATGCACACCAGACATATCTGCATTTGACCATATCGGCAATCATTTCGTGTGAAATTGCAGTTGTCAACCCCAATTACCCTTTCTGCAATGAGTTTGGCCATGCTGTAACCCCTTGCTTGATCCTTCCAGACACCACACTGTGGTCTGAGCCTCATCTACTCAGACCCCAAGCAGGGGTTAGACAGCAAGGATCCACGCAGCAGGTTGCTCACGAAGGCATGAAGTAGCATCGCAAACGTGTCATAAACACATTGCTGCATGCCTACAGGTGGCAGAATTTGGTCTGAGTAGTAATCACTCAGATCCTAAGCTGGCAGCAAGCCAGGGCACAATCTCCCACATGCCCTCTGCTCACAACGGTGCAAAGAAGCCCTGTAAACAATCAATCCATCAATCAGGTTCAACCTTAGACCTCAAACCCTGTAAACATGGTCTGAGACGTTGCTGCATGTTTACAGGTGGCAGACTTTGGCCTGAGTCGCATCTACTCAGACCCCAAGCAGACCGCCACCCAGGGCACAATCACCCACATGCCCCCCGAGCTGGTGCGCAAGGGCGTCACCCACAAGTCAGCAGATGTGTGGGCCTTTGGGGTGCTGCTGTGGGAGATGTACAGTGGGCAGCGTGCATGGGCCGGCATGTCATACACCCAAGTCATGCAAGCTGTTGGGTATGAGCAGAGGGGCCCTGAGTGGCCTGATCAGGCTCCGACTTCCCTCAAAGTGAGTCACAGACACCAGATGACTGCAGCGCTGCTCTTGATGCCTCTTGAAGTTGACATCTTGGCTTTGATCGAGGTTTACAAGAGTTTGGAAATGGCTTGGCAACTACTGGCCCTGACATTTGCAATTGCTGTTGGTCCGGATGCGTTCGACTGTGTGCCTCATCACAATGTCATTTTGGCACTTGGCTTCAGACTTAGTATGGCAAACACGAAGATTTCATGCTGACGTCAGACCCAATGCCATTTTTGTCCTTACCTTGCATTCAGCGCCTGCTCAGGGTGCAGGCAGCTCGGTTGATATGACCAGTGCTTGTAGACCCTGATTCTGTGTGTTTGCCAATGCCCTCTGCATCTGCATCATGTTGGGAATTGTCAAGCTGGACACATCAGAGGCCAAATTTGGACACTTTTTTTGATGAATAGCATGCTAGCGGCCTGTGACAACATCAAACTCTGCTGCACATCTGCAAAGAAATCCAGTTGTAGTCACTGACGATGATTCTGGCGTCATACAGGCGGCCTGTGATGACATAAAACGCTGCAGCACATCTGCAAACAAACCCAACTGTAATCATTGACGATACTCATTGTGTCATACAGGCACTTGGCAATGCTTGCTTTGAGCTGGATCCAGACGCAAGACCCACATTCAAGCAGTGCGTTGAGCAACTGAGCAGCATGCTAGCAGCCTGTGGTGACGCCACAAGGGCACAAAGCTTGGAGGCTCGTAGCCAGACAAGGCCTGGCATCAACGGCAATGATCTTCCAGATGTGTTGCTCTGCACCACTCAAGCACCAATTCACACCGAGGTGGATCTTGCCCCCCTGCCCCATGGCACTGCTGTGGCAGCATGACAAGGGTATGGGATGTAGTGTCAAACCTGGATGCAATATGGGTTTGGCGTGGTCAAGCATGATCAGCATTATATTTGGCATCAAGCAAAGTGCCTCTAACAGGCAAGGCATACTGGCAGATCTACAGTGGGCTTTCTGATCATAAATATGAAGATGCAATTGGGAACGTGGGTTTGTCTATTGACATGATACTGGGTCATCGCAATTTACAACAGCAGCACTGCTTCACATCTGCCAGATATGTGCGCTGCTGGAGATGCATAAATTGGTGTTTTGACTGTTGCTTTTTCATCAGTTTGGCTGGCTTTGCTGAGCAGCTCCAGCAAAGAACTGTTTTAAGAGACCAACACATGGTCTTTGTGTTTCTGCAACTGTATTGCAGACTTTCAGATCCCGTTTAATTTCTGGTTTGTTGCTCTGGAAGGCGAGAAGGGATGCTAGAATTCTTGCCGTGTGTGTCCCCCCGAGCAGCAGGTGTGTCTCACTGAGCAGTTTGTGCAATCTTGATATGCCGTAGCCAAAGTAGAGACTTGTGGTCGGGTCCTGGGCAGATGCGATGAAAGATTTTGATGTAGAATTAGGGCTTGCACAGATAATTGGTTTGAATATCAAGAACAAATAGACTCTAATATTCTGTGAGGTTGCATTTGACCCTACAAATACACACGTATGAGCAGTGTACTAGCTTACATCACCATATGGCTTTGTATGCTGTTCTTGGGCAGCCGATTGGAGCTTTGCCCCCAGCAAAGTGCTGAATTGGTGACAATTTTAAATTACAGAGAATTTGTGCCCTGTCTGACTCAGTAGGGTTGTAGCAAATTTACTTCTTGCACTAAATCGCCTTTCATGCATAAAACCGTGAATTGCGCAACCGTCAAGGACTGTGACGCGCATGCCGTTTGCTCCATAGACAGATATATATGCATATCCAACGCGTATGCACAAGTAGGAAAGCAGAACTTTTCACGGGACTGTGAGCTGACTACAAGGTAGACTGGCAAGAGCATGCTTGCTGGTGATCAACACATCAGGAGCCCCTATCGTTTCGAAGCAAGCAGCAGTGCTAAGCTGCACTCGTTGCGAGGACCGAGACGCTGAAGGCTTGAGTCATGCGGTGATCACAGTGCCGGCGATCAAAGCTCGAGACCAGCTGGTGACTGTCGAGCGCACTAAGGCTACCGAGGCCTGTGACCTTTCCGTCGCACATGTGATACCTTTTGTGCACAGCTGCAATTCCGAAACAGGTACGCCTGTATTACGAGCAACTGTTGCGGGCTCAGGCTGGGCTGATCTAGTATCTCACTCTTGGTCCCCTCACGCAATGTCTCTGCGTGCTTTAATTATTATTGACAGCAATATGTTACATACATCACATTTCATGCCCCATTGCGCACATGTGCAGGCTGCATGGACCGTGTCAAGGACTTGATAGACTACTTGCGCGAAGAGCCTGAAGAGCAGGCCTGGGCCACAGCTGGTTCCAAGAAGGACAAAAGTCATGACAACAGAGCGTTTACCTTCAGCGACAGCATCAAACCACAGACCTTGCTGGACAAGTTCTACTCAGAGGGCAAAATCTTACCAGGTCACCTGGACGAAAGCTAGATTTTATGGCTGGCATGCCTTTTCCCTGGTTTGCATGCACTTGTAATGGAGGCAAACCACTGATTGCTGTTCATCCTGGCAGGTTTGCATGGACTACAGATGCAGACGGTTTCCTTGCCAGCTACGGCAGAGCATCTGTTGCCCCTTGTGACCTTGCTGTGACGAGACATTTTACGGTCGAAAGCTATGACAGCATATGCTGTTGTGCTGTGCTGGAAAGGAGTAGCAGCAGCATGATAACATGTCAGATTAGACTCCCTTGCCCTGCAGATGCCTAGGCTACATGAAGAACCTGGCTCCTGACATCCAGTGTCAAGCTCTGTCAGAGTATGCGAATCGCAGATCCAAGGACACCCTCAACAACCCACCAGCGTACTTCATGTCCTTGCTTCAGGTACACAGCCTCTCTCTGATCATGCTGCCACTTGCTGTGCATCAAGAGTCTTGCATGTGCTCAACCCATGGGTCGTACACATTGCCAAGACAGACTTTTCACCTCTCTACCCTTGGCTGGTGGAATCAGCTGCTGTATGCCTGCCTTGGTGAGCAGCTGGGACTTTGGCTGCAATGCAGCTCACGACTGCTAGTCCTCAGTGAGCTTGACAAGACACTGCCTCTGGGAGTCTTGTCAGCCATATGTTGTCAGCACTGCTCAACAAGTATCCATATCGGCACCTCTGCTGATGCAGTCAGCGCTCAGCTTTGTGCGCTCTGTGCTGCAGAGCCTTGAAATAGCTGCACAGAAGACACACAGCTTGAAGAAGAAGGGTCTGCGTGAGGGCATTCTGTCCATTCTGGCTCCAGCAGGTAGAGATTTGCTGCGAAGCCTGCAGGACGAGGGCAGCATTGGCCAGTTTGAGCTGGATTCAGCGTGCATCTCATGGCTAGCCAAGCTGCCACCCCATCAGCAAGCACAGGTAAGGCGGCCAATCTCTGTCTGTATCCTGCTGAGCATGATAGGTACAGCATGTACATCCCCACAATGTATGTTGCTGGAATGGTGTTGAAATTATCGCTGCTGAGCTCACAGCATTGTGTGTCATACACTCTTTCAAGTCAAGGTTGGCATGTGTCGCCAACACCTGCCCCATGTTACCAGTTGCAAGTTCTTGCACAGAGCTGTGTCAATCTTTCAAGCTGTATGCATCATGTCTGTTGACAGAACAAGCACATCAAGTCAACTGAGAATGTGTGGGCTGCCTGATACCTATGGTGACAGAGCAAGCTGTCAAAGGACCATGCAGATCATGGCACTGTGAACAGCTGCACATATCTGCATTTGATGTTCAGGTGCTACAGCAGTATGCAAATGTCAAGCACAGAGATCAGCTACGCTGCAATGCAGCCTTCTTCATGGGACTTCTTAAGCAGGTCACAGAAGGCAAGCCTCCCAGAGTGCACAGCACAGCAGGCAAAAGCTCTGTGCTGACTGTGCCAAAGCCCCTGGAAGCAGACCCCAGTACTGTTAGCCTAGAAGCCAAGCAGAAGCTGGCTGAGCTGTACAGCCTGGGCATTCTGGACAGTACCCTCATGGACCAGCATTGCTTGGGGCTGCTAGCTGCCATCCCTGCCTTCTTACAGGTCCATGCAATCAGCTGCCTTGCTGAAGGCATCTCTGTGGCAGAAAACAAGCGTGCCTACATCACACAGCTACTGAAAAGCATACGGGCTTCAGCAGGCAGCTCTGCCGCAGCTGCCATCCCCAGCAAAGCTGCTGCAAATGTCAAGCTTGTGAGCAACACTGGGAAGGTAATCAACCCAAATGACATCAGCATACGGCTGAACCCATCTAGCATCTTTTATGATGCTGATTTGGCCATGTCTTGGCGTGTCCTGACTAGACAAGACAAAGCTGGCTGGCAGCTCAAGGCAGCTGCAGGCAAGCACCCAAAGCTTGCCAGCCTTTCCAAACCCAGGCAGAAGCTGGCTCGGCAGCTGCACCCAGGGCATGCCCACTTTCATGCTGCAACAGCTGCAGTTTGGAAGCACACAGACCCCGGCATCAAGGAGGATCTGCTGCATGATGCCGACAGCACTGGTGAGCCCATCACCGTCCTGCCTCACCACCAAAGACTAGAGCCAGACCCTCAATTCCATGATGTGGATTTCCCGCCGCTTGGCGGCGTGCAAGCTTCAAACTCCATTGAGGAAAGCAGCGCTACAGCAGACCAAGTCACAGAGTCAGCAGTTTCAGCAACATGCCTCAGCACTGACAAGACCATTGACGGTGCCCCTCTATCACAAAGGTTCAGAACTGAGCAGAGCTCAGGGAACAGCAATACCAGGGACTCACAGCCCAGTGCTTTGCCCTTGTACAACATGGGCATGGCTTTTCAGCAATCACTCTCTCTGCAAGATATCAGCCAAGCAGACCCAAGCGTGGCACGGAACAAGCCATTGACAGACACCCTTTCCGAGGTGCCACTCCAATTGCAATGCTCTGTGCAACTGTTTGGCATGCTGATATCTTGCTGGTTTCTCCTAATGCATGATACTTGACAAGCAAACATACGTGACTGCTTTGCAGCGCCTTTGCCCCTCTGTACGCAGCAGTGGCATGTGTACCTTGCATCTGAAAGCATCTGTTGGCATCATCCTCTACGACAAGCTCTTAAACACACAGACTTCAATATTGTTCTATGAGCACTCCTAGCAGCAAACTTCATCCAGCATGCACTCATTCAGCCGTCATATGCCTGCAGGGATTCGGTAGCACAACTGGCAACAAGACTTCCCAGCTACCCCGTGGTGTCCTACCAGACAAGCCTCGGCCTCCAGGGTACTCAACACAACAGCCTTTCAGCACCCAGATTGACAGTGACATGCCATACAGGCTGCCAACAGCATCAGGCCCCTCCCCAGGTGTGACCAGAGCCCCCCAAAGCAGCTCAGATGAGGCAGACAATTATGCACAGAGGTATGCCATGCCAGCTGCGGCTGACGCAGCAATCCTGGCTCAGCACGCATTTGTGAGTGACAATCCTTACTCAAGAAGAGATGGCAGTACCAGGTATCAGGCTCCAGATGCGACAGCTCAGATACTGTCTGTCCACAATCAGATGGACATTGGCAACAAGACTGGAATGCAAAGCAGCAGCCAGCAACTCAGCAGCAAAGCACCCTATAGTGGTTATTACGTCAATGACCACAATGGCAGCAGCAATGAGAATCAGTTCCTTGGGGTTGATGCAGCAGGCCCCCGCTATGTGACCCCCAACCCTAACCCCCTCCTACCCTCCAATTCACCCCTTTCAGAAACCACAGCGACCCTCAATGCCAAGGCAGAGAATGCGTATGTATCCTTTGACGAGTGGCAGGCCCAGGTTCGGGCAAAGCAACTCAGAATGCCTGACAGGATCAATGAGTGCAACAGCAGCACCGGTGAGCAGCAGTCTGTTGCTGGTCAGCAACCATTCGGTTGGCTGTCAGGCATTTAGATGCCAGGGAATATAGCCAAAGAACATGGTTCATGAAGGAGCACATCCTTGACAAATGACAAAGAAGAAGTGTATAGGTGCCCCAACAGCACCTTGCAGGCGGATGCCTGGTTCTTGCTTCTACAGCATGACTCATTTGGTGCCATGGTGCAATTGACAAAAATCAGCATTGTACAATGCTAACTCGTGCAGTCTCTGCAGATGTGCGCATGACCTGGGTGGTCAACCCTGCATGGTCATTATACTAGAACGCATCTTTAAGATGTGTGCGGCATTGCCAGGGCAGCTATATGATTTCAAGATTTGTCCTGTTTTGCACAATGCTGGTTTTATGTGCAAAACAAAGCAAGGTGAATTCAATTGTAAACATGTGACAAAACAAATAAGAGGCAGCATTGAATCTGGGTTTCTACTATCACTTCATAGCCGCAGGCAAGAAACTCCGTTCTGCATAATGCAGATGCCAAGTGATCATGGCATTGCTGAAACTGCTTGATAAAAATGCAGATGTTTGACTTGCAACAAGTAATGTGGCGCTGCATTCAATGCAATTTACTGGACATGTCTACTGTACAGATTCATCCTTAGTAGTGTACATGACTATTTGGCAAAGGCAACCGCCAATGCAATCACGTAGTCTGCTAGCTCTGATGGACAACTCAGGAAAGGGCTGTGACTTGTGTCAAAAGTCTTCTTGATCCAGTCCACCCCCGATGCCTCCACCATTATATCTTGAACAAATGTTGGCAGGCATATGTCTTGGGAACAACGAATGTCCGCACGGCGGTCAGAGTATGCAGCATCTGCCCAACCTGGGGCAGGGCTGGGATTTGTGAACACATGCAGGGAGAGTGGCAACAAAGCAAATGCTGCGTCTGCAGCCAGATACTCAGAAACATCACCATACATTATAGTCTGGGGGTCTGCAGGCCTGATTAGTCCAGTCTTCTCCTGCATTGGGAAAGACAGCTGATCATGCAGATATTTTGCAAAAGGTCTGCCACAAGACGCAAAAGTGCAAGCTGTTGACCCACATCTACACAGTGCCAAGGCTCCCACTTCCCACCGACGCAGTTGAACACACACACTCTCCTTGGTGAAGCAGAAATGCGGCAATGAATATCAGTCCAATGATGCTTCCTGTCTTGCCGTCCGCTTTACGTTCTTTTGTGCTCAAACCCTTGGCAGCTGCGGCACCAGGACAACCTCCATAGGAGTGCATGACCAACAGGACATCGGTGCCGTCCCCTACCAGAGGCAGCAGAAGTCGCTCACGGATGAAAGCAGCATCTGTAGAGCTTGTGTGACTTGCAGACACGTCAGGGTTGACACTCGGTAGCTTCTGTGAGGATACTTGATATCCTGCTTGCTGAAACAGCACGATCAAACCATGGTAATGGATTGTCGAGTGCCAAGCCCCAGGAACTATCACGATGCATGGCTTCGGCATTGTCCACCAATAGCTTTGAAACAAGCTACTCTAACACCAGCATTCATTGAGATGCGCGTCACTGTGTCCGACTGCTTCAGGCCGGTTCCGGGATGAGGTCACTCGAATCGAAAATTTTCGAAATGAAACGCCAGCAAATTGTTCAGAATCTTGGGCTTTGGCCATGCCATGCTAGCACTCGTGACCTAACGACGACAATCTGAGGCTCAAGGCACCTGTCAACACGGTCAAGCGCAGGCCCACGTTGTCGGATGCGTACTGGGTGACGATTCGGACACCTACTAGCGCGTTGCAAGTGCGGACGAGTCAGAGACAGCCACTACAGCACCGAGCCGTTTCAGAGCAGGGACCGGGAGTCGCCGACCTGCAATATTGGTAGCGTAATGTCTCCGAGAAGAACCAGAATACTCGCCGCACTCGCCCGCAGTATCAGCAAGGCAAGACACAAAACCTAGAACGTGCCTATAGGGATCTCCATAACCGACAGCAATCATCCTGTTGGGCCTCGTTTAACCACAGCTGTCCTGAGCGGTCACGCGTGCAGGTGGGAACCTACACCAGCCTCCTCGCCGAGAAGACGAAGCAACTAGATGCGGAGAGAGAGTGGATTCAGTTGCAGGACAAGGAGTTGGAGGCTGTCAGGCAGCAGCTTGACTCTGTCCAACTGGTGAGGGATTGCATCTGCACAAATCAGGCATGTGTGAGCATCACAGCTGACACATAGGCAGGCCATGGAAAACGTTGTAGCAACAAGCTGCTCACTAGATGCACACTTCCCTCTGCAAGATGCACACTTTGAGCTGTTCCACCAAGACATTCGTTTGCTGATGCCTGCTGTTGGGTCTTATCTTGCACTGACGTACAAAGTGTCACCAACTCTTGCTGACTGCTCTCTTCATCTGGCTCTCTGACGTGATTACATGCATGTTGTGTGTGGGTGTTTGCCTGCTCAATTTGCCATGCAGGCAACACCACTTTGTCTGACACACTGCTGACTTGGACCTGGTTTGCAACAGGACAAGGTCAGCATGGAGGCAGAAGTACATCAGCTACACCAGTACATTGATATTGTCAAGTACTGTAGAGATGCTGCGGAGGGGGACTTGTGCCAGTTGCGTCAGAGGAGTGCACGCCTTGCCAAGGTGAGGACTGTGCATACCCTTTCATACCCTGCGTTGTTGCCAAAAACTTCCCTGCAAACACATTGAGCTCATGACCTGAGCATCTGTGGTGGAGCATATGGCCCCACTCCCCAACATGAATGCATAGATGGGGCAGTTTGCTCTGCCAGTGTATTGTGCTGCAGTCGTCTCTGATACTCTCGCTGGCATCACAGCATTGGCAGACTTGACACGCTTTCAGTGTTCATTATTCTCAGAGTGTGAGCTGCTGTTCCTTGCAGCTGCTCTGCTGAGTTAGCTGATGTAGAACCCAAACTGCAGCTGATGTTCACTTTCTGAGAGCACTGCACAAGCAGTCATGCATGGCATTACCTAACAAGCTTGTGAACATATCCTGACTTCTGCCATCTGTCATTCCACTGCTTTGTACAGGAGCCACATGCTGCTTGCATGTACAGCAGTCACCGCTACGCAGACACCCGTCATCTTGGCAGCAGGGGTTGTGTGCATTGTGACCACTGGCTACCATCTGTAAATTTACTTGTGCAACCATTGTGTGTGCAGGAGAATGACAGGCTGAGTCTCCAGGTGCAGGGCTTGTCTTCTCAAGCCATGGTGTCAGAGGCATACAGAATCCGAGCAAGGCATCTGGAACAAAGCAAAACTAGTGCCACTCTCCAGGTCAGGCTCTGCCATCATGTTTTGTATTGTCTGAGGTTCATGAGTTGAAACTGGCAAAATCACTGCATTTGTGTTGCTTCGGACAAGCCTATACGAAGGAAGCTGATGTGCATCGTATGCCTATTGGCTCAGATCAAGTATTAGTTACTACTAATATGTGATCCCAAGCCACTGAAGGTGACTGTTCTGTCTTAGCTGTACATATGCATGGCAGCCTTACATCAACTACTGCCTGCTTTTTCTGGGTCATTGTGTGAATTGCACTACTTGATGTTCTTCAGGCAATGATCTCTTTGTGCATACTCTCTGATCCATCTGTGGTGTCTTGTCAACAAGCACTTGTGCTTCACAGAACGTGCATGATTGGTTGAACCGTGTGCACTGACATCACTCTTGCTTTACAGACTGCATGACTGACACAACAAAAGGGCTGAATTTGGCTGGTTGCCCATTCCTGGAGGCAAACTTATGAGCTCCGGCAGAAACCTTGCTGACAGTCTTGCAGTGCATTGTGATTGTAACAATGCAATACATCGTTTTCAGCTTAGCATGTATGATTGTCTGCAGGAGCAAGCTGCTTTGAGAGAGCAGTTGCATGACCTGACTCTCAGATTGAGTGCTGCTGAGCAAGGTCAGAGGGCAGCAGAGGACACAGCTCAGCAGGAGCAAGCACAGGAGCAGGCTGCAATGCAGGTAAGCTCAAAGCCATGTCTGTGCCTCCTACCTTGTTTCGGCACCCCCCTTTTTTTGTTGTGTGATACTTTCAGCTGCCTCTGACAACGCCCATGCCTTTCAGACTCCTGGCACCTGCAAGTTTCATCTGCAGAAGCTTCATGTTAAGCTGCCTTTACGCTTACAAGGACCCATCATGTTGTAATCTGAACTCCTTTTGCCTTCTCATATGTGATTGTAAGTATCTGGCAAAAACGATTAGCTGGAGTGCCTGTAAATTATAATTATCATGTATGATTGTGTGATGCAGGAGGTGGCCGGGCTGAGACAGCAAGTGGGGTTTCTGACTTCCAGCCTACATGCAGCAGAGCAGGCTCAGAGCAGTGCTGAAGCGGCTGTACAGGAGAAGCGTCAGCAGAGTGCAGAGGCAAAGCAGGTGAACAGACTGACCTTATGTGTCACACCCCCTTCCCCTTCCCCTTCCCCTTCCCCTTTCAGCAGATGGTCCTTGTCAGCCCATGTTGAGTGTAGTCTATACTGCTGGTGCAGATCTGCCAAATGCAAAACCCTTCAGCTGCCCGTCAGGCTGCTTTGTTAGCGTTCTTGCTTCTTTGCTTCTGGTTGGGAGCGACAGCCCTTTCTTACCTTTTGGCATTGTTGGCTGCCTCCAAGACACATGGTGGAGCTTTGTTTGCCTGGCATGTACAAGCTGCCTTTCAAAAAGTGCCTTGTGAAGCTGACTTTGGCCTTACAATGAGGCAGCATGCTGCCTTCTGACCCCTTTCTGCCTTCTAGAGTTGCCCTCTGGCCCTGCAGTGGCTGCTTGCCACCAATTTTTGGCTTCTGACTGCCCCCCCTCCCTTTGTCCCCCCTCCCTGTCACAGTGTTTACCCCTCCGCTCCCCTCTCCCCCTTGGTTACAACATGCAAGTGTGTTACACCTGCAAGCTTATGTCGCCATCTGCATCATGCTCGCATTGCCTCAGCTGTCTGATCGTACCATCAGTTCACAAATCAGTTGCAAACTCATTAGCTAACACCGTCTGCTTCGCTTGTTTCCAGGTACTGGCATCTTTGCAAGGTGCCATTCTTTCTCTGGGTACCACCTTCACTTCAGAGCTTGGCGTACTGAAGCAAAGCCTCTCAACTCAGGCTGCAGAGCACAGCGCACTCAACGCTGCCCTGATCGAGCGCTTCTCGGCCCAGATCACTGCGCTCCAGACTCGCATGGAAGCTCAAGCCTCCGACTATGAGCGCTTCAAATCTGCTATCTGGATTGTCATGACTCAGCAACTGAACCCCCTCAGGGAGGCTGTCACACAGCAGTCCACTCAGTATGCAGCTCTGCAGTCATGCTTCTCAGATCAGCTGACCCATTTGAAGACGACTCACACAGTTCAGCAGGGCGACTTGGTGGATGTGCGTGCTGCTTTGCATGCTGTGTGTGCCCAGTTTGAGTCCTTCAAGGCAATGCCAGCAGCTGTGGCCAAGCATGTCCAGGGCTTGAGATTGCAACCAGCCAGTGTTGTCAAGACCGTGACTCCCACACATGAGTCCAACGCTGATGCTAAGGAATGGAGCAGTGCTCACAAGGTATGACGCTCATTGCAGATCTGTGTAGCTGATGCTGTTCAGAGTTGTATGTCACCATGACATATGTTCTTCTTCAAGCAGTCAGTCAATCTGCCATATTTTTAGCTGACTAGCGCAAGTATGGACAGCATGTGTGAATGTCAAATTGGTTCCAATTTGTCGTGGGCTACGCATAAGTTCTGAGTAACATATGCAATTATGCACATTGGGTGCGATGTAAGAAAGTGAATGTACAACAACACATATACAATCAATAAAACCAAAATCTATCACTGTACATTATAACAGAAAGCTGACAACACATAACGTACAACGCACAATTGATGATATTACTTGTACATGAATATAGCAAAAAGTGTGATGATGGTCTTGCAGGGCGCCCCTAGGAGTCTGCAGCACTGGGACTCCGCCCTGGAGGAATCTGGCTACTCCCCCAGGATCAGCACCAGGGTGACCCCCCCTGCTGCCACTGATGACTCACCTGCCAAAGGCAGGACTGCTCCCTTTATGGCATCGCCCCTCCCATCCGATGCTGCAGCCTCAGATGCACACATGCTTGGCGAGACGCCGTCAGACCCACCCACTTCTGGATGCCAAATCTTGGATGTGCCCATCATCCCAGGCTTTGGTGCCAGGAACAGGCCCAACCCCTCAAGCATCCCAACTTCTGAACGGCTGGATTCAGATGCACACACATCAGGACAGAAGATGACTGTGCTGCCCATCATCCCTGAGGCTGAAGAAGAAGGCCAGGCAGCAGAGCCCCCTGGGAGTGTGCACCTGTTGGGGAAAGAGGCTGCCCCCAACTCACCCTCAAAGGCCACATGCGCCGGTGAGCATGACCATGTGACACATGTGCCCGAGTTGGCAGCAGCACTAGGTGATGCAGCAGTGCCGGAGATTCAGTCTGTACAGCCTGCAGCTCAGAGCCCTGCTGACTCAGCCTCAGACTCAGGCTCACAGCGGGCTGCTGACTCAGCCTCAGGCATCTCAGCTGCAGCCATGCACCCTGCTGGCAACTGTGCTCCACACCGCTCCTCTTCTTCTTTGCTGGAGTCGGTTTCTGAGACTGCCCAGGTGGAAGTCCCAGACATTCCTTTGGTGCCTCGCCGCCCAATTTTGGATGGCTCCACTGTCATGGCTGTCAGCAGTGCCCTGTACCCACCCAGCAGCCCCACTCTGACCCCTCCATGACCCCTGTGGAGTCAGGCACAATGGCCCTGGATGGTTCAGCTGCAGCTTCAGACAGCTCCGTCTCACGGACAGACAAGGGCAGCAGTCTCGCTGGGGACTTGGTCAGTGCAGGAGGTGACTCAGCTGAGTCAGGCTCAGCAGATGCAGACTCTGAGGCAGCTGCTGGAGTCAGCAACATGCAGTCAGCTGCAGCTGAAGGGAGTGCTGAGAACATTGTGGCTGGTGCAGCAGCAGGCAGTTGCACTCAGGCTGCTGTTCTTGAGGAAAGCCCCACTAGGGCTGCCAGGGCCAGTAAAACAGCCCCTACAGAGGGCACCCCCATCAATGGTGCAGCTGATAGCCAGCCTGCACAGGGCATCCCCACGCCACCAGTGTCTGGATCACTTCCTGCAGAGGGCATCCCCGGTGCTGATGCAGCCAGCAGCCTATCTGCGCAGGGCATCCCTGTGCCAGAGGTGTCAGGGGCAGTCCCTGCAGAGGGCATCCCCAGCAGGATTGCAGCCAGGGATCAGGTGGTGTATCCTGTCTTTGGTGTGGCTCGGGAGCAGAACGGCAGGGCGTACATGGAGGACAGGGCGGATGTGTTGGAGCTTCAGCTTCCCCATGGTGAAGAAGCCCACATGCTGGCGGTACGACCATCCCATACCTCTCTGCACCGTTATATGTGTGTGCAGCAGCACCTTTGTGATACACGACCATTGCTGTGACACACAGTGAGTAATCAGAAAGTCACATTCTTCAGGAACATTGTGCACCTGCACTTCAATAACATCAGTATATGCAGCTTGCTCACATTGCTTTTAGGTCAAAGTTTACATGCTGATGATGCTGCTGATAAGAAGCCAGTGCGAAGATACCCAGTCTGGCTGCTGTTAAGATGTATGTGCGTCAAATGCAGAGAGTGGGTCTGAGTGTTGGTTCTGAGTGCAGGTATATGATGGTCACAATGGGGACAGGGCTGCTCACCGCACCATGCTCAACATGGAATGCCACCTCATGCGCGCTCTCCACCAAGGCAACAATGTGCTGGCCAGCTTGGTACGCACCTTGTGTCTTTACTCTTTTGCTTTGCATACATACTGGTGTCACTCATAACTGATGGGAACATTTTTGCTCTAGGAGGTGTTGTTGGATAGACACTAGCAACCCGAAACTGTTTCACTGTCAAAAACGTGTTGACTTTGGCCAGCAAGACGCATGGGAATTTGCTCAAGAACAGTTGTTGCCCACTGATATAACCTCAAAATGCAGCCTAAAACTCGCACAGGATACCGTACTCAGGCTTGATGTGCATGCAGGCAACAGCCTTTGATGATGCTGAGAGGGAGCTGTTGATGCACCACCAGCGGGTGGTGGCCAAGCCAGAGTGGTTTGCCCCTGAGGGGGGCACAACAGCACTGGTGGCTGTCCTGCACCACAACCACCTGTACCTGGCCAATGCAGGGGACTGCAGGGCCGTTCTTGGCAGGTGAGGGCTGCCACTGTCTGTCTGTCTGTCTGTCTGTCTGTCTGTCTGTCTGTCTGTCTGTCTGTCTGTCTGTCTGTCTGTCTGTCTGTCTGTCTGTCTGTCTGACCTGCTATACTCAAAAGTCATTGACATATGGGTGTGCTTCAAAGGCTGGTGCCAGTATGCATTCAACACTTGCGCTGTGCTGAGCTGTGCTGCGCTGCGCTATGCTGTGTTGCGCGGTGCTACATTTGAATCTCATCTGGCTCAGCACGAGTGGACATGGCAGGCGCATGCCTGGTGGAGAGATGGAGGCAGTGGTGGTGACACAAGACCACAAGCCCAACCTGGAGCAGGAGCGTGGGGCTGCCAGGCTGGCACAGGAGGAGCTGTTCTGGGAGGAAGGGGTGGCCTACCTTTCCACACAGCCTCATGATGGGCTGGAGGTGCAGAGGCTGGCGCTCTCCCGGTCCCTTGGGGACTTTGACCTCACTGGTAGGGATGCTGTTTTTGCACAAAGCAACCCTGCAGAATGCTTTTTGTGTGGATCCATTCTTCCTCATCCTTTGGCTTTTGATGAATCAGAACACAGCAGCATCAGCATGAGCAAAGCAGAATGAGGCTCATGTGATTGCACAGGTCCTGTGGTCACATGCAACCTGCTCATTTGTGCCTTTTGTTGCATTTCCAGCCTCTGTAAACCTGGACTTCTTTCTGCATAGAGTACACTAGCTGGTAGGGGTGCACTAGCTGTTGGTGGTACTACACAGATTCTTCCACTTGCGCACAACACAGCCACTAGCAGCTGTGTGTATGTTTGTGTGCGCGTGCCCTGCAGCATCCCTGTTCCTATCAGCGTCAATCTCTTTATGAACAACCAAGCAGCCAAGACAATGATCAACCAAGCAAGCAAACATCCAATCAATCAACCAGCGATAGTTCCTGTCCTTGGGACGTTGAAGTTATCCCACTTTCAACATGCACTAAGATGCATGGACAGATCTAGATGCTCATCCACACATGCTGTGCAGGTCTGAAGAGTACACAGGAGGTTTCAACTGGTCAGTATATGTTTGGGGGACCCCTGATCAGCGCCCCCCAGCTTCACCAGTACCCCCTGCAGAGTGGGGACGAGCTGCTGATTCTGGCCAGCAATGGCCTGTGGGACAAGGTTGACTCCAAGGCAGCTGTCAGAGAAGCCAGAAGGCATCTTGCCCTGGAGGGCACAACACCAGCCTCCTGTGCCCAAGTCCTGGTAAGAACCTACTGCCTGGTTTTGGTTTTTAACACTTGTCACACCTCTGAAATTTAGATTGCATCATTCTTTGTTCTCTGACAGCTCATGCTGAGGCCAAGTTTGACTGCATGTCGCTGCTGTAACCAGGGAAGGGCAAAGTCTTGTTTTGCCCCGCCTTTCTTGAATGTTATTTGCTGTAGCTGATTGCACTTGCGCTGCTCCAACGTTTGAGATGTATTTACATGCATTGTCCAAGTGTGTAAGCATACATTGTCAAATCAATGCAGGCTTATAGGTTTCCTAAGCAGTTGCATTGCAAAGTGCAGGTTCAACTTGCTATTGTGGCAGGGTCCACTGATAATATCACAGTGGTCATAGCTCAGCTCAGAGATGTCTGCAAGGCTCATATGAGTCAGGACGCAAGGCCACAGCGCTTGCGATTCTATGACCCAAGGCGCAAGGAGCTAGGCTTTAGTACTAACTAGTGGGCATGTGGCGGAGCAGAGAGTAGACTGTGATACATTGTGAGCATTCAGCAGTCTAGGGTATAGAGAGATAAAGATGACACCGAAGTGACACTCGAACGCGATCCGAAGACAGACGGACTGCAAAGAGGGTATATGTATGCGCTTTCATGTGATGGATCTTGCATGTGGGAATAGGCAACTGATCCCAGGATCCTGAAGTAACTGCTTATTGGTGGAACCCTACAAACTTAGGAACAACGAATTGTTTTGTGTCTGCCAAACCTTGATTATCTTAAAGGCTGCTAATGCCAAAGGCTAATTTAGTTGTTCCTAAGTCTTGGCATCGATGCTGATATCACAACCAGGACCTGATGCACGCCTTTGGGCTGTGCACCTCTGACTGTGGCTATCGCACCCGCTCATGTTGCCTGTTGTCATGTGGAACGACGATGTCGTCTGTCTCACATGCTACCGAATGCCCAGTATGGCTTCATGATGCAACTAAGCACATCGTTCCTACAACATTATCAACACATGACATAGTGGCACTGTAGTCAATAGTGTTGAAGCTCATCTGACTTCAGACCTGATCGCATTCATGCATGGGCCTCTGAGTGCGCGTCCGCAGCTACATGGAGGCATTTTGTCATTCAGACTTGGCTTGATGTGTGCAGCTGATCAAGAAGCTGACTTATTAGTACGTGAGACAAACGCATGGCAGCAAACGCATGGCAGCAAACGCATGGCAGCAAACGCATGGCAGCACGCGAGCTGCACTCACAGCCGCATCGGACATCACCAGCCCGCTTGAGAATTGCGCTGTTCCTTCAGACTATAGAGCGGCGGCAGACCGTCGCTTTCGTTTGAGTACATCAGCATTGTGACACGATGAGATGCCGTCAAGTCTTGGTATGGTTTGCTATTTGGACCTTCATTTGCACAGCAAGTGAGGCATCGCCGTACGATCCGCACCTTCCGGACCATGACCCCTGGTTCGAGGGATGGTACACGCGCGTGCTCGCCACAAACTCTGACTTGAGTTTCGGGATATTAACAGGCTATTTCCCGGATCAGGCACTTCAGGAACCGTCGAACTTCGCTGGCATCTTGTTTGCATCGTCCAGAACAAACACCACTCGAGCGTATCAGCATGTCCCTCCGAACATCACAGTGACGGACTCGGATGGGAGCCCTGTTCACAAACAACCAGCCAAGCTTGGTGATCCTCACTTTGCTGTGCACACAGCGGACAAGTCCTGCAATTTCACAGCCAATGGCACTGCCTTTGAGGCCTCTGTGGCAGCCGAGGGTGTCAAGGTGACTGTGACAGGTCATGCAGCTGGCATGCCTTGGGGACCTCATGGTGAAACCCCAGAAGGTATCACTGCTTCTGCTGGGCCCTTCTTGTGCAGACCACTGCCATTGTCAGCGAAGCACTGTGGGCAGTGCATGCTAGTTTGACTGACAACAAGGCTGCTGCTGATGCACTGTGTTGTGGCTCAACGCACAACTCGCTTGTCCACTGCAGGCGGGCAAATGCATCCAGTATGCTGCAGATGCAACTGTGCATGTAAATCGTGACCATTCTTCAGCATGCCAAATGGACTACGCCTCATCACTAGGATTTGCTCCAGGCATGGCTGATATGTTCTGGCTAAATGCAGAGCAGGTGCAGCAGCTTTTCTGCCATTCTTGCATCTCCACTGGTACGTCTACAGCCTGGCAACCCCAGTCACATGGGCCTTTCATGACCCTCAGATGACTGATGAACCCCTGACTGGTGAGGGCTTTGCCCACATGGAGAAGAACTGGGGTAGGGCATTTCCAGACAAGTGGGTGTGGGCTCAGGGCATGCGCTTAAACAGGAAAAGGAGCAGAGAATGCAGCGTTCAACAACCAGGCTCCCCAGAGGCAGGCCTATGCACTCTGCCATGTGTGGTCATTGTGAATGTCCAGTACAGCCACTCCTTTGAGCTTATATAGCATGCAAGTCCTCTTTGCATGCAACTGTTCACCAAGCACTGGATAGACGCTGTCTTACTAACAGCTGCTTTCTTCATCAGAAAAAAAATGCATATTGCTGCTACAGTCAGTGTCATCAAGCTTCTGATATCCGGCATGGTCAATAAAGCATGCAGGTGCCTCGCTTGCCGCTGGTCAATACTGTATGACACCATTACATCAAGGTCTTGCAGTAAATGTGCCAACGTACCAATCTACTTGGCCTCAGCAGTTGTTCCTGTTGGTTTGCAATGCGGGCTATGCTGTCTCATGGTTTTGTCGTACATAATGCTCAAAATTGCCATTGCTCAAGCACCTCTTTGCTCTGCAGGTTGTATTTGCCCTTGCAGGGGGCCCTTTGCCACTTTCCAGCCCCTGGTTGGGCAGGGCAGCCTCAGTACTGCCCCGGGTCTGGTTGGTGGCCTACCACTCCAAGCTGTCAAACCTACACTGGAACTTCAGACCGTATGATCCAACTGTGTACAAGGTCAAGATTGATGCCTGCCATGGCACCTTCCAGCTGACTGCCACAAGATGGAGGGAATCTTTGGTGATCACCATCAAAGCATCTGCAGACAGTTTTGCTGCGCTGCTGTGTCCTACCAACACTGGTTTCAGAAACGGGTCAGTGCACTCTTTTGCGGCTGCAGCCCACATCGAGGCATACACGTATCATGTGTGGCCATTCAGCCATGCTGGCTGGCAGCTGATTGAAGCTCAGGATATGTCCAATGTTGCTTTGGAGTTTGGGGGCCAATACAGATGCTAGTCGCAACAAACTTGTCACCAAAGCTGGCCATAAAATTGCCTTGTGTTGAGCAAAGGTTGACATGCCCCTGGGGCTTCAACAGAGGCACTGATGATACAGCTGCATACTCAATGCAGTGTAATATATCTTTGTACATCATGTTTCTATTCACTTCTTGTAATGCAGTGGCCTGTTTCTTAGTTGAATGACAGGCGGCATGCCCTTACCAACAATCATGCCTTTTGAAAGCACGCCATTAGTTAGCGTACGACCATGCTATGTGCTGTCCAGTGCCCTATCTGTCTTTGCACTTGCCAGCTGAATCTGCAAGGGACAATCCTTACACAGTGCTGTTATATGCATATGTAGCGTTCAAATTCATGCATGGCAGTCAACATCAACAATTGCAAGCTACCTTGATTGTATCATTGTTCACTTCTATGTGGAGTCCCTTCTCCCTCTTCCAAAAACAATGATGGTCCGCGCTGATTGAAAGCGGCTCAAAGTTGTGAGCAAGCTCCTCGTTCATCACAGACTGCCAAATCTAGATTCGGAATCCTCTGAAGTTTCCTTGGAATTCCATTTTGAGATGTTCAGCAAAAACATGACCCACAGGATGGGCGTAACGGAGCAAGCAGCGATGTCAGAGCATATGCACGAGCTTCTGACCTCGAGCGGTCGCTAGCTCTGTCGTTTCTGCATTCTTGACCCTTGAGGTTTACTGAGTCGATGGAGCTAACGACGACAGTAACAGTGCCATCACATCCTCAGCCTCTGCAGCTGCTGGTGGGTGAGGGCAAGAACGCCAAATACGTCAAAGGTGGCATTTGCTATTATAGTCTGCTGACTTTCGTTCTGCCTTTTATCACTTTCAACGCTGACAAGTGCTAGGTGGATTGCAGCTTGCACAGAGCTTTTCATGGGAAATCAAGGTGTGCAACGGTTTACTGCAGCCCTGTGCATGTTGTGCTTTAGTAGCTGCCCCTTTATCAGGTGCTCTCTTGAACTTACACACCTCAACACAGCAGGCTGCCTTACAGGACTTGAGGCTCTGGAAGGGTTTGAGAAGCTGGTGCGGGTTGGGTCAATGTTGTTGGTAGCTGCTCATTGCCATTGTATGTTGGTGACCTTTACAGACTTCACAGCCTGCTGTATAGGTGAATTTGGAAGTACTGTGGGTAAATAATAACAACCTGGAAAGCATCAATGGCCTCAACAGTAATGTTCGTATGCAAGTGTTGCATGCAAAGGTAAGCTGGTCTGTGCGTATCAACGCTATACACCCTTGACCATTAGTTGTCATTTAGGTTGTAGCTTGGAGGTACAAACTTACAGATTGCATGCCATTTTATGTTGCACATTTGCTCGTGCCTTCTGCAAGCACGTCTCATACTCAACTCAAGTGATGATGACACTTATCATAAGCACATCTTCTGTGCTGTTTGTGCATCTGTACTGCTGAACCTTTTTGAGTTTGGTGTTCCACGTCACATATGTGCGTGCATGGACGCCTGGTGCTGTGGTTCCTATGTGCAGCAGTGATTATGACACCTGATTTTTTGCAGAACAACAAGATCTGTAGTTTGAAGGGTAGTCTGTCTCATTTCAAGTTCTTGGACACTCTTGACCTCAGCAACAACCAGTTGAGGAATCTGCCAAAGCTGGCAGCATATCTGGCAAAGTTTCTTTTCCTGCGCTTTCTCAATCTGAAGGTGAATGCTCCTGGATTCCATAGCATTCTATTCATGATTGTAAGCTTCACACATTCTTTTAGTAAAGTTTCGATCATTTAACATCATGAACAAGCTGTGCCAAATTTCCGAGTTTCAAAATGAGGATTCTCCTTAGCAGCTGTACTCATCACATTGTTCATCCTAGTCGCATGTGTCAACACACCACGCATTGTCTGCAGCAACTGTCCTTTTTTTGCAAATACTCACAGACTCAGGTGGACTCCGATTATCACCCCTGTCTTAATCACATTTGTACACGATGATATTGTTGTAACTCTGACTGGTACCACTGCGCATGAGCCAACAGAGCTGTGTGATTGCTTCAGGGCAACCCCTGCTGCGAGGAGCCAGACTACCGCATCACTCTCATCCATGCTGTACCCTCCTTGCAAATCTTAGACCTGCACCAGGTAACCCCCCCCCCCCCCCCTTCCCCCCGACCCCCTCACCTCAGCTTGACATGCAGACATGCCCTCCCTGCAGCTGTGGCCTGTAACCATTTGGCCTATAGCATCTTCAAAGGATCTTGCCTATGCTGACCTGCCATTATTCGGGATCTAGACAGCATCAGGCACACTGCACATGCAAGCTATCTCACCTGCCTGCTCCTCAGAGCTGCAACTTGATGAGCTGTGTTTGTAATGTTCATGGCAACACCAAATTTGAGCTATACTTCTGTTCAACTTGACAGGCATAGAACAGGGGCGTAGCATTAGCAACCCATTTGCATAGCCCCACATCTGCCAATCTGCATACAACTCATATCTGCCAACCTGCATAGAACCCAGATCTGTACAATCTGCATTGCTTGTAAGAAAAGCCAGCGCTCAGGACAAGCTATACTCCTTGTTCAGACTTGAAAGGCTCGTCAGCATCAGCGCTGGGTGTGTGGTTCTGTTTGCAGGTGTCAGCAGAGGAAAGGAGGATGGCAGCTGCTGCAATTGGTGGCAAGACAGCTCAGCTGAGTGTTGCCTTTGGGAAGCGTGCACCTGTTTATGATCCTGCATGGAACGTCAAGGTGAGCATGAGCAGAACTTCCTGATGCCTGCTTGGTTTTGCCACTATCTTCTTGCATGCAATCAAACAGCACAGCACAGCGCAGCGCAGCACGGCATGCCTGAAAAGCCGCATCTGCAGTGGCAGGGAATCATGCAGTCACCATCATCCATAAGCAGTGCACTATGCACAAAAGTACCCCCCTTCAGTCATGAACTCTTGCGTGGCTAGCTAGCCACCTGTGATTGAGAAATGAGTTGCTCTAGTCACGGCCTGTGTTATGGTGAGGCAGACGTCAGAGCGATCAGGGCTGGAGCAGGACCTGGGGCAAACTGTGGCCCAGGTGAGGGCCAAGAGGGCTGCAGAAGAGGGCCAAGCTGAAGTTCAGCTGTATGGGGGGGACCCCTATGGCACGCGCACTGCCGCACCTGGCCAGTCCCTGCCTTCCCCACCTGTGAGCTTGCCCTCCAGCCGCCCCCCCCCCCCCTCCCACCCCTGCCCTGTTTTCTACAGTAGCCTGCTGTCACTGTGCTCAACAAAAGCTGGTAGTCTCAGGATTATGTATCTGTGGTTGGCTTGGTTGTGATGCAAAGCGATTGGTCGCCCTGCAAAGTATGCTGCATGCCACATGTCAACAAGAACATGTGCTGAGTCAGATCCTGATCACCTGAAGCTTCATGACTCTGCTTCTCATGCAGGCATGCATGCCTTCGCAGAAGTCTAAGAGCATGTCCAAGGTGATCTTGTACCTTGCTGTTGCACTGACCATACTGAGCATGATGCTGTCTGATTTTGCAGGGCTGGACTAAAGCAGAGGCAAAAGCAGAGGAGGTCAAGCTCTCCAGCAAGAGCAAATCTGCAAAGTCAGGTGTCGTACATCTGAACTGCCTGCACCTGGTAAAATGTATTCTATAGCAATGTGACTAGCATGCCCAGCGCCTGCAGTGTGCTTACAGCAACTTCAGCTGTGATCAGTATGCGTGTGGGGACGCATGCTTAGTTTTCTGCCCTTTTGGTGCATGCAGCAGCTGAAGTCTATCATGCAAATGGTTTGTGATGAGTGTCCCAATTGGGTGTGTGAATGCAGGGATGCAATCAACATACAGGCCCTTGGACATCTTCTCCTTCTCAACATGTGAGGTAGCTTCACCAGCCAGCAGCTCTGCAGCAAGTCAGCCTGCTAGCAGCCTTGCAGATTCTGACACATACAGTAAGAATCTGCTGATGACTTCATCTGGAACAAAAGGAACGACAGTGCAGCTGGTGCAGAAGAGTGTGAAACTGTAGACGTGGTTACGACATCCTTGCTGCAGCGAACATACAGATGTCAGGTTGCAGGCTTCTGCACCAGGTCTACAGTCATTACGCATGTGGGTGACAGCTGTATGATGGGCGTGGTGATGGGATTGGTGACAGGTTAGGTGAGCTGACAATGTCATTGATGAGGCGCACGCAAACGGCTGACTCATTGACTGCAAAACAGCGGTGTTGATGGTCAGCTGTCACAAGCAGCAGGTGTTGTCCAAGCAAATGAGCCACTTGCATTTACTTGTAAATTGAAGCAGCCCAGTATGATACTTGGCTTCTCTTTGGATTGGCGCCGCAAGGTGTAGTCTTTTCTTTTGTACATTGAAGCACGATATAGACAGCATGTGTCATAGCATTTGCAGTACATACAAGCAGGCTTCGACAGCGATCTAGTCAGTTGTTGAAGAGTCTCTACTGTTTTCTGTGCCTGACTGCTTCTACCTCTCCAATATGCAGCTGCACCAGGCAGAAAATAGCATGCTACACCACATGGCATAAATCATATTAGTATTTCATGTTTGGTACTGACACAATTAATAATTGTACAGCTCTTGCATGTTCATACAGCTACGGTCAATCAAATACCTGTAAAAAGCACCACAAGCAAACAGCAAATTCTCAAAGCAGCAAGTCCCAGCAGTGCCTGCTTGACAAATGTGTCGCTATTAAAGCTGCAGAATCATGCCAAATTTGCATCAAAATCCGGGGACACTGTTGTACATGCTTGCATTGTGCAATCTTGATGTCACTGACTGCCCTTTTGCTTCTTCATTTCACCCTCCTGCTTCATGCCCTCGCACCCGCTCAATTTGCCAGCAGCTGACTCTACTATGCCCTCCTTTGCTACCCAAGGACTACCGGAGGCAGCTCGCTGTTCTTGAGCCTCTTTGCGATCGCTTGATGCTGCTCGCATCTCGTCCACTGCTCCCTGCTTGTCTTTTTGGCCAGACTCCTGCCATGCTTTGGAACCAGTCACGCTGCCGATGGCCTCCTATCAAGAGGCACAGGTTGCTTCAATGATTTGCGTCGTAGTCTGCCGGCTGGCAATACAAACACGAGCACAGATGTCTCATACAGATAGGGACCATCTGATCATGCCAAGACATACCTCTGCAACGCCCTTGACATATTGCACATGGCCACTAGTCAACGATGCCTGTTCCTTCCCACCGGACGACATACTTCTCGATAACAACAGGCGGTACGAGGACTTCAGATTGAATCTATTTTGGTTGCTGATGCAAAGATGAGTCCACCGAAGGCTGTGTAGCGTACGTCCAATGCACAAGAGTGTCCTCGTGTAATGCAGAGCCACGGTGGCAGCTGACTAACCAGATTGAGCTTTGCTTCTTCTTCTGACTCCAGAGCCAAAGGTCAAACTATATACTACAGGGCTGACTACAGGGTCTCTGCGCGCAACAGTCATAGCAGCAAGGGAGCTTGGTCGTCTGAACTCCGAACATGTCACTCCTGTGTTGCGGCACCACGGCCGTTGATAGCTGTTCCTGAGCTCCTGAATCGCCACCGTCTACTGGGTCGGCTCGCCTCAAGGTTTCGAGCGCGAAATAACAGCTCATTAGGTGTTCCAAGATGCAAAAAGTTGCACAGGGTGCTTGGTACACCCCATTGTACCCCGTGAAACAGCGCCTTTCAGCTGATGAGGTGTGATTCCCAGCTGCATAAGCTTTTGGTCAGTCAGGATACTCAGCGCTTCACTGCGATGAAGTTTTCAACATGATGCTGTCTTCTGCAGGTATCAGAGACGTTCTCTCAAAGCATCTTTAGGCAACATAGAATGCCAGGGCTCCCGCTGAAAAACTGGGGGGGCAACACTTGCTACATAAACTCGGTTGTGCAAGTGTTTGTCCACAATCCCTACATTCGTGATGAGGGGAAGGAGCACTTTGGCCGGCTGTGCATCTGCAGATCCTGCCTGCTCTGTTACCTGGGTACTGCGTCCACAGTGCTTATGGTAACACAGCACAGACGGAGCTGGCTTTGCCAGCATGGATGATCCGGCACGGCTTTGCAAAGCTCGCAGCTGGAAGTGAATATCAGCAGGCACTCAGTCCTGAGCGTCAGGTGCTGATCTGTATCTTTGCCGCATTTTGTCACATCTAGACAATGCACAAGCTGGCAAGCTTCAAGTATAGAACGGCATGCTGCATGCACTGACTTGTGTACTCTTGCTGACACAGGAGGACGCACATGACTTGATCCGGCAGTGGCTGGATGCAGCGCAGCGGCAGCTCAAAGGCTGCATCACGCAGGTATGACTGCAGCTCTTTGTGTTCATTACACTCAGTAGCGACTTGCACGTATAGTCCAAGTCGCTACCGGTACAGGTGGTAACTGCTGCAGCTGTCACTGCCACCAACACCTAGCATACGCTGCTCATGCCTGTAGCCTTGCAAGCGGGTCATCAACATGACATCCTTTGCTATGTTACCTGAAACATCTTCACAATGTAGAAAAGCTTTTTGACTGTCCCCAGGCGTTTTTGAGTTTAGATTTCCAGTGTAGGGATGATGTTGTGAAACAAAACAGATGTTCCGGGATTGAAACGAGGTGTGACATGCAGGCCCAGAGGACCCCCCTGGAGTATATCTTCAGCTGGGTGACAGAGGACCGGATCAAGTGCCAGGGGTGTCACTACAGGGCTCTGCGCTATGTGGAGGGCATGGACCTGAGCCTGCCCATCCTCAACAAGGACGTCGACCAGTGGGGCAAGCGCCGGCTTGTGGCCTCTGTCCAGGAGGCATTGTCCATGTACACAAGCAGGGAGGTCATGGATCTGGATAACAAGTTCAGCTGCCCTTGCTGCAGCACCAAGAATGGGTAAGCACACCCATGCTTTAGTGAGGCACGTACACTTTCCAATGTCAGCACGCCTGTTGATAGACACTAGCTGCTGCCATGATTTGGAGATTCACATGTACTGTGATACTGGTAATCATATGATGCATGTGCTGATGTCAGCCAGGTAGGTGCCACACCAGTTTTGCTACTGTGATGAGCTACAACACAATCCACCAATAATATCTTCTTTGATCTTCCGGATGTGCTGAATGATACTCATGTACACATGTCAGAGCTGCTGTCAGTGTTGCCATCTGAGCCTGGTTTTGATACATGCTCTGGTCACAGTCACAAAGTTTGATGTGACCCTGTCTAATTTGAAATAATCAAGTCAACGTACATTGATGCTGGTATACTGACTGCCAAACCAGGACTTCATACAGGGAGCTACTCGGGACTGACAATGTACCTACCTGCCTCCTAGGTGCACCCACATGTTCAATGACACTCAAAGAGAATGAATACAAGCATGCTCGAATGACAGAAGGAGCTAACAAACACTGGGAACAAATTAATGAAACAAGAAACAAATGACTGAGTGGGTAAGTTGAAAGAATGTATGAACCAATGAATGAATACATGCATGAGCATTTAATGGATGGACAAATGAATGACTGAACAAATGGATGAACGAATGGACAAATGGATAAATGAATGAGTCAGTGAGTGAATGGATGGATGGATGCATGAGTGAGTGAGTGATTGAGTAAAGGAAGGAAGGAACGAATGAATGACTGAATGCATGAGTGAGTGCCCCAATGAAGCTATGATCAACTGAATGAATGGACAAACAAACCAATAAATGTTGTTTTGTAATGAGTCACAATACAACTCACCAATTTTATCTTCTTTGATTTTCCAGATGTGTTGTATGATAGTCATGTACACATGTCAGTGCATGATGCTGCTGCTGTCAGTGTTGCCATTTGAGCCTTGTTTTGCTAGGTGCTCTGGTCACAGTCACAAAGATTCATGTGACCCTGTCTAGTATGATCTAGACCACATCAAGATACAGCACTCTTCATACACTGACTGCCAAACCAGGATTACATACTGGGAGCTACTCAGGACAGACAGTGTACATACCTGCGTCTAGGAGAACCCACCTGTTGATAATACCAGAACAAATGAATGAATGCATGAATGAAGGAACAAACAAATGAAGGAATCAGTACATAAATGACAATATGAACGAACGAACAAACGAATGAATGAATCAATGAATGACTGAATGGTCAAGCGCATGAGCGTGTGAACAGATGATTGAACCAATGAATGAATGAGTGAACGACTGAATAAGTGTTTGCATGAGTGAGTCAGCGACTGCATGGATCAAAAACTGGATAAATGGGTGCATGCATAAATGGATATGTGAATAGATGATTGAAGTGATGTGTGCGCGAGTGATTGAGTGACAGTATGTTGCAAAAATGAAAACCCTAAAATGCATCAGTGACTGAATGAGTGAGTGCGTGAGAAGGTGACAGCATGAGTGAAGGAATCAACAAATGCCGCAGTGAAATGCTGTTTGAGGAGTGAGCATTTGAGTGGACAAATGAATGAGTGAAGGAGTGCTGAGTGAAAAAATGATTGAAGGACAGTACGAACAAAGGAAAGAAGGACTGAATGAATGATCAAGTGAGTGACCGGGTGACTGATGGAGCATCAATGAAAAACAAGCCACTGGATAAGTAAATGATTGAGAGGACAATCAGATGCTTAAACAGAAGAATGGACGCATGAATAATTATTTGTCATTATTTGTCATGCATATTTTCCTCAAAGGTCAGAAGCATTGCTGTTGCAAGCGTTGCTGGTACAACAGCACCAGCCATGAACCATCTGCTGTTGCTTCAGCCCCTGTTGCATTCTTTGCTCATACTGTAGGCGTGCAAATGAAACTGTGTCACAGACAAAGCCCAACATGCCTTTCCATTTTTGTTGCAGGAAACAGGTGGCTCACAAGGGATTCTGCATCTACACAATCCCCAACACCCTCATCCTCGCGTTGAAGCGCTTTCATCATGACCCCTCTGAAAGTCCAAAGCCAAGGAAGCTGGACGGCCGCATCAAGTATGGCCAGAAGCTGGACTTGAAGGACTACCTGGCCCAAAACAGCCCAGACCATCCCTCCCACAGCAACAATGTTCATAAGCCCAGCAGTGCTGAGATGTGGTTGAGTGGAGTGGTCATCCACCGGGGGGGCATTGGGGAGGGCCACTACTGGGCCTATGTGCAGGACACATGTAAGCCTGGAAAGGTTGTGAGCTTGGTCTGCATCCCAGGAGTGCTGATTGTTCACATGAGTGCAGATCACTCTGTTCTGTGCAGCTTGTTTGCCAAAAGACAGCCTGCTTTGCTACTCTTTTTGTTGGTACTTTGCCATGCACAAGTTGAAACCGAAGCTGTGCAGAAACTGTTGACTTGAGGGTCAGACTTGCACTGTTGCTGTCCTGGACAAGCTGAGCATCTGTGCCAGTCTTGCCCTTCCCGCTGTTCTAGCACATGCGCTGGTCTGCTGACATTCTCACACCCTTGTCTTCACGCCGTTCAGATGACCGGTGGTGGAGGTTTGACGACCACAGGCAGGCTCAGGTGGACATTGAGGAGGTGGTGAGTCACCCAGAGGCGTACATCCTCTGGTACATTCGCAGTCAGCCCCGCAGGGTGGTGGTGGATGCCCCTGAGGGCTGTGAGGTGTGGCCCCCTGGCACCGCTCCCCCCTCTGAGTCAGGGGTGGCGGCTGAACAGCCACAGACACACTCCGGTGTTTCTGTGACAGAGGCGGCACAGTGGCTGATTGCTGCTGGCAGCGCAGCGCCTGTCTCTGGGTAAGTGCTGTGTTCCTGTGGTCGCCACTTCTGGCTGCCATGCTGTTCGCAGAAAGTGCAAAGTGATCTTGCTTGTAGCAGTCTGTACATGCACATGTGTGTGCCTCGATGTGCGGAAATGTTGATGTATCATGACTGTGCATCAATGGCAAATGTATTATGTTCTGTCATGAGGCAGATTAGTTTTGGGCGCATCATTGAAATGCTTGCATGTTGAGTCAATTAGGGCTGTCACATGCAGTCTGCACCTGCAGTATAGCAAGATGCCCAAATCTAGTGCAATTTGAAGCTTTGTGTTTGCGTTTTAGCAGATACATATATGGTGCATTTGGCAACCAAAGTGTGTTCATCACCATGTTATGCTGCCTGTTACAGACATTGTTGATTGTGCAAGGATGTAAACTGCTTTTCAATGCGTCTAGACGGGATTTTACATAGGACAACCACACATGCATGTTATGAGCTGTTCTAGACATTGCAAATGTAGGTTTTGTAACACCAAATATGGGCCTTTTTGTGGCCAATATCTTTCTTTTTTAGAACAGCATTGAATGACTTGTGTCATTGAACTCAGCAACTTCCCAGTTACTGCCTGTTGACTCCCCTCATGAGTCCTGAAGACAGGAAATGTAAAGTGGAACAGCCGAGTGTTGCTGACACCATTTCACGTAGCATTTCACCTGTCCTGACGTTGCAATCACTGTGTCATGTCGTTGTTAAAGCCTGTTGTCTGACGTTCAAACCTGTTGTCTGACTATTAAAACTGCTGCAGGTCACGCACAGACATCCAGATCCAAGAGATTGCATCAGAGGATGCTGGGCCCCAGGCAGCACAGGTGGGCCTGCCTCCCCCCTCTGCCCCGCCTTTTGACATTGATGAGTGGCTCATCAATAACGGCTTGGTGCCAGACAGGTAACATCCCAAGCCCCCCAGTTTGTATGTGCATATGTGTGTGTCTGGATGTGGTACAAATCACAATGGCAGGTTAATGGCAAAGTGTCATGTTCTTGTCATTGGTGCTTGGGTGCAATATGAGTCAATTGGGGCTGTCACATGTCTTCTGCGCATGCAGTGTTGTTGAGTGTAGCTCATGTCCTGCCATCTGAGTCACTGTGTCTAACAGTTGTTGTCTGACTTTTGAAACTCCTGCAGGTCATGCAAACATGCCAGTGGTGAGGAGATTGCTTCAGAGGGTCGTGGGGTCCAGGCAGCCCAGGTGGGGGTAGGGTCATCCTCACGCCTGCACTACCAATCTAAGCCGGCATTTGACATGGATGCCTGGCTCACCAGCATTAGCTTGGAGCCAGACAGGTAACATGCCCCCCCCCTCCCCCCCCCCCCTCAGTTTCTGCATGACAGCTTCATTTGCATCAGCGCCTGATCATAAGTCCAGGTTTACCCGCATGTATGCTAGGCAATCATGAGCATTGCAGTACCACATTATGAACAATCTGTGACAACGCACAGGTCTTCATGCTGACATGCATCCTGCTTCCACATGTTCCAGGTCTTAAACAGTCCTGGTGTTTGGATCTTCGCGCGCATCTGAAATGCTATGTGCATGCTAGCATATGAGGCTTTTCCCTTGGTGAAGTATGTCATTGTCCAAGCAAGATGTTTGCGCACCTGAACATTCCCGTGGTGATACAATATGGCCCACAGCAAACAGGTTGCTGCTTAGTAGTCAGTCATAAGACTCTGCAGACATTGGGTGGTGTTGCATGCCCACAGTGCAGACATGCTGATGTGCATTGCAGGCCTGAGCGCGTGACAGAGGTTGTAGAGGTACCAGAGGTGGTCCCTACTGCATTCAGCCCCTTTGTCAGCCATGTGAGCCCCCTGGTGGAGGTGGGCGCAAGCACTGGAGCTCCCCCTGCAGATGCATCTGGGCGCCTGCCTACTGCCACTTCAGTGGCTCCTGCTGTGGAGGAGGGGTCACCCTTGACTCTGGAGCCTTCCCCAGAGCCTTCCCCTGTCCCAGCTGCCTCTGCCATGGGTCACCCTGCTTCACAGGAGCTTGCCCCTGCTGTGACGACCCCTCCACCCTCATCCCCTGCTGCTCTGTCAGTCACCCCTGCTGTGGCTCACACTCCAGCTGGGGCTGCCCCCGCCATGCCCGTGCTGCAGCCACCCTCAAGCAAGGCGTCTTCCTTCATGCAGCCTCAGAAGGTCACCAGGCCGCCCCCAAAGCAGGTGACAAAGCAGCTGACCAAGCAGACAGCAGCGAAGGTGTTTGGTGCGGGCACAGCCAAGCAGGCAGCTGTGAGCGGTGCAGAGCCCGGGGTGGATCCACAAGCACATGCCAGGATCCGGGCAGTCAGTGACCGCTATGCACAGCAGATGGCGCACCAAAAGAAGCTGCAGGCAGCCGCAGCTGCTGAGAAGAAGAGGCAGGCAGGTCACCCTGCAGCAAACAGGGGCAGTAGGAAGAAGAAGCCTGCTCAACCGCCGGCAGCCACCGCCAAGTCAACATCACCAAGCCCCAACTCTGCCGCTCCTGTGGTGTCCAACAGTGTGCCACAGCCCAGCCCAGAGCCTGATGCAGCAGAGTCTGCAAGTTCTGCAGCTCCTCCTGCTGTCAGGACTGGGAAGACGGGCAAGCGGCAGGGCTCCTCCAAGCAAGCTCAGAAGGCTGTAGCAGCTGCCACAGCTTCCAGGGCAGCTCACAGTGGTGTTGCTGCCAAGGCGGCAGAGCGTGAGCCTGTGGAGAAGCCAACAGCAGCTGCTGTAAAGCATGGTGGTGCTGCAGCTCCAAAGGCAGCTCACAGTGGCAGTGTTGCTGCTAAGGCAGCAGAGCGTGAGCCTGTGGAGAAGCCAACAGCAGCTGCAGCAAAGCATGGTGATACCGCAGATGTCAAGAAAGCTGTCAAGAAAGCTGGAGAAAAAGCAAAGCAGGCTGCAGCCACAGATGTCAGGGAAGCTGCAAGTGTCAGCAGCCCAGCAGCTGCAGCTGAGCAGAAGACTGTCAATGGCAAGGCAGCCGCACACAGCAGCTCTGGCAGCTCAGCAAAGGCAGCTGGGGAGAAGCCCCTCAGCAGCAAAGCAGGCCAACAGAGAGCTGCAATGTCAGCTCATGCTGAAGTACCCACTGAAAGTGTGTCACATGCTGTAGTTACTTCCACTGCTGCAAAGGGTGCCACCACTGCTGGGAAGGCTGCCACTACCAATGGGACATCTGCTGCAAAGGGTGCCACCACTGCAGAAAAGGCAGCTGCTGCTGCAGACAGCCTTCCTGCCAAGACCCTATCTGCAACTGCTGTGGAAGCCGCTGCCAAGAAGCAGGTTTCCACAGCTGTGGTGGCCACATCTGGCTCGGCCACTGCCACCGCTGGCAAGACCTTGGCCACCACTGACAAGGCAGCAGCACATGCAGTGCCTCAGGAAGCTGATAACAAGGCTGCAGCTGTGGCAGCAACTTCTCACCAGCCACTTGCTCAGAGCACTGCCAAGAGCACAGCAGCACATGCTGCCCCCAAGGCTCTTCAGCAGTCAGCAAAGACAGCTCACACCGCCACAGCTGACCAGGCGGCCAAGACAGCGGTCAAAAAGCCTACTGCCGGCAAGTCAGCCCAGAAGGCTGCAGCTCACAACCAAGCCGGTGTTCGCCACTCAGCTGTCTCCTCAGTTGCCAAATCAGGATCAGCAGAAGCTGCTCAGGCAGATGCGCCAGCCGCTGCAGCTGATGTGCCCAGTCAAGCTGTAATTGAGAGAGGCACTCCTCAGCAGTCTGCCACTATGAGCTCTGAGGGCAAGGTGCCGACAGGCAACCCTGCAGCTGTCAGCTCATCCCAGCCTGTTGTTAAGGCTGTGGCGCCTCTTCACAAGCCTGCCTCCATTTCAGCAGCTGCCAAGCACACAGCTGGCAATGCAGATGCAGCTCAGAGTGGCTCAGGGGAAGCCATCTCTCACAATGCTCCTGCTGCTCAGACTCCAGCACAGCAGGCGAGGTCACAGCCCGCCACAGCTCATGCTGCTGTCAAGAGGCCAGCAGCAGTTCAGGCCGCCCAGGCCATTGCCCACCAAGCAGCTGCAGGGAAGGTGTCATCCCTGACAGCTGCTCAGCAGCAACCACACCAGCCCTCTGCTGCACATGCTGGACACCCAGCGGCTTTGTCATCAGATGCAGCAAATCTGCAGCAAGCAGCTAACACAGCTGCAGCAAAGCTGAAGGGCACAGAGCAGGAGGTGGTGCGCAAGTCTGGTGGTGCTTTGGCTGCCTCTGCAGCACGCTTCCACCCACACCAAGCAGCTGACACAGCTGCAGTCAGTCCCAATACCACAGTGCAGGCTCAGACGCCTTCTAGCACTGCAACTGCAGTAGCAGCAGTTACCTTGCAGCAAGCAGCTCACACAGCTGCGGCCAATTCTGAGGGCACACAGCAGGCTCATAAGCCTGCTAGCACTGCAACTGCAGCAGCAGTTGCCGTGCAGCAAGCAGCTAAGACAGCTGCAGCCACTTTGGATGGCACAAAGCAGGTCCAGAAGCCTGCTAGCACAGCTCCTGCAGCAGCAGCAGCAGTTGACGCGCTGCAAGCAGCCAGCACAGCTGCAGCCAAGAGCAGTAATCAAAAGAAGGCAGCCAAATCCACTGGCAGAGCAACTGCGCCAGCAGCTGTGTCTGCCCAGAAGAGAGCAGCTGACACAGCTGCAAGCAAGCTCAGTAGTGCAGGACAGCAGACAAGCCAGTCTAGCTTGCCCATTGCTGCTCAGTCGCCTGCTCAAGCCGTCCCATCTGGTTCAGTATTTCGGTATGACAGGATGTTTCATGCCCAGACCAAGGGGACCTACAGCGGATCCAGGAACGCTGTGCCAAGGCGGGCTGAGGCCAAGGCCAGCAGGTCAGCTCCAACATGCTAGTACAATAATAGCCCATCATCTCAATATGCCTGTCTTTTGCTTGACCTGTTTGAAGTGCGTGCATCTGCTGTCACAGAGCTCAACATGCTGTGATGCACATCCAGACCAGCCTGCCTGAGAACTGCATTTGCTGCTTGTATTTCACGCTTTGTCAGCTGATTGTCTCGAAGCTTTGCGCACAGCAGCAAGACTGTTCTGCAGGCATGAGTTGGACAACCAGCAGCCACCGACATCTGGACGCATGGCTGCTGCTGAATTGCCAACAAACGGGCAGAAGGAAGAACTTCCTTCAGCAACAGTTGCGCAGCACATTGGTGGGAGTTCTGGTTTGGAAGACAGCATCTGTGAGTCCGAACAGCCCAGGTGAGAATGGTTGACAGTGCATTTGAGCCATTGATGATTTCACAATGTCTGTGAAATGTTCAGCATGCTTGCACACCACCCTCTGGTCTGTCGATGTTGCACCAAGCTAACATGTTGCGCTCATCACAGCAATGTACATCCAGCATGCTGGCTCTGTGGCCTGATAGTACCTGATCTGCTATTGGCTTGATCTCTACAGAGGCATCAGCAGCAATGGCAGCAATACTCAGTATGTATAGTTGGTATCAGTGGCCAGAGCTTCTGACCCTTCCTCCCTCACTCACACTCTTGTGTCTGCTTAGAGAGTCTCACAAGTCTCTTGCACGGTGCTGTGACAGAGCAGACAGGCTCATCAGAGGCCCATGGCTGTCTGGAAATCACGCCTGATGTTTGTTTTCTTGTGCACAGGTCCTGGTCATCCAAGTGGACAGGTGCTCTTGGAGCTACCTGGAGGGGATTTGAAAAAGTGGCCAAGGGATTCCTGCTGGCAGGCGCTTTGTCGGCCGCGTGTCTTGCTATTGTAGTGGAGTACGGTCTAAACTATGCTGCTGGGGATGACGTTGTTTACCCTTCCTAGTGCTGCAATGTCAGCGGTTCACACACCCCATCAGTCAAGTCCTCACATGCTGCACAGCATGGTGTGACCCCTCAACCAGCTGAGACAGATGTCATGGTGTACTTGTTGCAGCTTGAGTTCTACTCGGTTGAGTTGAATGTCGTGTAAACTTTTGCTTGGTGATTCCAGCATGACCACAGCTGAGTGCCCCCTGTGTTTCCTCCTGTCAACAGTACATCATATTACATTTGAGCAGCCTGTGTAGCCTACGCCTGCTGCCACTCTGTGATAATTCTCAGTTGCGACACGCGAGCAAGAACAAAATTGGTTTTGCAACATTGCTGAACATGGACAGTTCTTTGATAGCTCACTGCAAGCAGAACCTGATGTGTGCACTTGATGGCATAAATAATATTATTCTGATTGCACAGGTTGTCCGTAACAATAACAGGCATCACCAAGAACGTTCACAAACTTTAAATCACAGCTCTTTGACACCGTTCCAGCAGCAAATTCAAGCCAATGACAGCCAAGTCACAAGCAAATTGGTCTAGAAAGACTGCTTGCAGCATGTTCATGCCTGCATTTTCTAAAAGGTCCAACCCCGCAGAAGGAATGGCAGCTGCTCCAACAGCTGCCTATTCAGCTTTGCAATGTACTTTGATAGAAACCACTGTTGTCATTGCCAAAGCCAGCTGGATGTTGTGAACCTGCAAATATGTACTACAGTAAGCAAAGATGCATTCTGATACTTGGTAAGAGTACTGCAGTGCAGAAGAGTATACTAGTGTGACAGCACAGTGCCACACATTTGTTGTGTACAAAGGTTGGAGGCGTCAGAACCAAAGCAGTCCTCTCATGCTGCTGTCACAGCAGACGCAGAACACAAACAATGCTGAGCGTCCGATACAATATCAACTTTACTGCGGCCGTCAAGAAGCATGCAGCTTGTAGAGCAGAGCCGCAGACAGGCATCAGCAGCACAAGAGTCCACAGCAGCTGCTTGCAAGCAACTGCTTGAAACAAATGGAGTGCAGCATGAAGCCCTCTTGTAGCACTCAAGGTTTGACAATACACATTGCACAATTCTGCAGGAACAGAAGTGTGTAGCTTGCTAACGTGCGCCGTCAAGATGACAACTGCCGGTAGCAATATATTCTGGGCTGTGAAGACAGCAGAATTGTGATGGTGCCTTTGCTTGGTGGCCAGCTGCAGTTTTCTGTGTAACGGGGATGAGAATTGCGGCCTCATAGAGGGCAGTGCCATTCCTGCTGACAGTTACCTCTGATGGCAGCATGAACTTAATGCCGCTGTTGTCTCATCCGGGCTGCTTTACATACTGCACCAGCAGAGAACGTGGTGATGCTAACAGTGGCTCAAGGAACACATCAGGTAAATGACTGATATATTAGCCATTTGTAACAGCTAGGTAGCAGTGTAACTTGATGCAGGAAGATATAGATTCAACCGCACCGCTTCTCTCGTAGCAGGCATGGAAATTCATGTAGCCATGGTGCAGGAAGACAAATTAGTAGCGAAAGAGATGGTCAGCATGGTATATACCATATACGGATTGCTAAACGGAATTATACTGGCAGCACTGCTGTGCTGGCACGCATTGGTCCCAATATTCAAAAGGAACAGCTCACAAGAAGCCCTTGATCTTTGTGCATGGTCAGGCATGGAAGCTACAGGGGCTCTACCTTGCACAGCCCCAGAACAGCACTGTTGGCAGCACCAGCCCTCCTTTGCAGCTTAGCCACCGCCCCAAAGCCCTAAAGTTCTGGGCATTGGCCAGGTTACATACCCTAGATACGCTGGCTACTACAGTGAAGCAGTACGGATTGGAGATGTCCACAGGACAGCTTTTATCATCTTGCTGATGGCCACATTGAGGACCTGGCACACTGTGCAGCGCAGCATCAATAGGGAGCATGCAGAAGGATCTAGGGAGGCATCAACCAGCTTCATGGTGATACAAGAACAGGCTCTGTCAGATGACAGCCTGTGGTAATGCTCAACACATGTGTACAGAGGTGAGGTGTGGACTGGTCCTGACTGGGCTGGTGGTGACACTCACTTCTCTGCAGCTCTGTGGCCCCTTCAAATGCTGCCTGGCTGCAGTATCATGCCTTGAGTTCATGCCTGAGTCACGCCTTGAGTTCATGCCTGAGTCACGTTGAACACCAAGTTCCTCAGAAGAAAAGACCAGAAGAGACCCCACCTTTCGGCGTCAATTCAGTGAGAAGCCAGGTATTATGCCGGGCTGCCCAGGCACAAAGTTCCTTACAGCGACTGTCACTGAAACATGATACAGCTTTTTAGACCCAGGTGAGCATTGTCTCAGCTGCAGGCCAGTGCTGCTGTCCAGGCCGTACAGATATGATGACAATGCCTCTCATTATTGCTGTAAATGCAATTCCAGAAACTCGAAGCTGTATTTCAACGACTGCATGACCTGCATCAGCATCAGAATCCAACCAATTCAAGCTGGTGTGCCAGCAGATCTCTAGACAGACAGCCGATCACCATAGCTCAAGAGCCACCTGCTGTATAATGGCATGGACAATGACACTGTGCTTCCCCCCGGGGCCCACCAGGGGTGTGTCAAAAGTACTCACACCTAATCCAGTCCGAAGCTGCCACAAAAAGGCAGACAGCAATCAGCTGCTGTTTGCAGAGACATGTGTTAAGGGCACAGCTAAATTGCAAATGTTCTGTCTCCAGCTTGTCACATACTGGTATGCTTGTTGATTGCTGCATGCAATGTGCTCAAGTGCATGGATCAGATTGCCTAATAGCAGTTTTACATGTCTATTGTTGACATCAGCAGCAGGCGTCAGGAGCAAAAATGAAATATGGATCAACTTCAGCAATCTAAAGTGAATGTACATGTAGCCACAAAGGGCCCCTCCAAGATAATCAGATAGAAATTTTCCTAGGCTAGGCAACAACTTGACAACCTTTAAATGTAAGGCAGAAAGCCTGTCCTGACAAAACAAGTCAATCAACAAACCTGCACAACATTATTATGATTGCACCATGTCATTTTAGCACATCATTCCATACTATGTCAAACAACACAGTTCAAACTAAGATCACTGTCAAACAGCTTTATCTGCCAAATAGACTTGGCATGTCGCATATGTTCAGGATGGGAGAAAAAGCTTGTGGGTCTCGCTTGTGGGTCTCGATGAACACTCAAACCATTGTCACTGGTGCACCATATCCCTGTCCTGCTGCTGGGGTGACACCAGCACCAGTGCCATACCCTTGTGTGCCAGTAACTGCGCCTTGTGATGACATGTTTTGCCCCTTCTGATGGCTGCTGGTTCCAGGGTTGTGTTGAGTGCCCAAGATGATCACTAGCAGCAGGTTCAAGGCAGACAAGGCAAGAAACCCGGCGAACGCACAGATAATTCCGTTGTGATACCTCTTGGGGCCGGTGTTAAGCTTCCTCGTTTGGTTCAGAGCTGCAGGCAAACATCATACATGTCCGTCACCGATAATCTGTGAGCACTCCGACAAGCCTATGTTGCCAAAACACAAGACTCACATTCCGTTTCCAGGATCGTCAGAACGGTGACAACCGCAAGCAGGGATGCGGTTGCTGCATGAGCCAAGCTGAAACCCGCGCCGACCTCTGCATGTCAGGCTATCCAGTCAGTAACATGCTCGTCGCAGCACCAGCTGTTTTAAAAAATATATATGCAGGTCAGCACTGTCGACAGCTATTGTGACAGCAACTTCACAGACGCACCGATCAAGTGAAGGATACAGAAGAAAAGAACAAAGCCTTCGAAAGCCCAGACGAACCACAGGAAGCCTAGTCCGGCTTCACCACCTAGGCAAACCACACACACGTCAGCATACCCATGTCGAAGATCACACATAGCTTTACTGACTTCGGCACAACGAACATGCAGCTGACGGCCCTATCGAGTAGCAGAGGCACCATAATCACATTCAGTGTACACGCAGTTGCAAAGTCTGACCTATGTGCCTAGCAATAGCAAGTCCAGCTAAAGTCACGACCCACGCCGCGGATGCAAGCGCCAGAATCGGCAAGCCTGCCGCGGTCTTGCCAATAGCGCCCTTGGAGAAGTTAACCATGATTTCTTAAGCAAATGTGCGCGTGTCAATACGGGTAAAAGTGTGTTGGGTTGTCGTAAGCTTAGAAAGTTTGCAGTGGTGGCTGCAAGGCTGTCGAGTCAAACTAGTCGCAATTCGACGCTCAGCTTCTTGGAAGCTAGGGTATCTGTGGCCACAACCCAACACGTGAAAGATGGAAACACGAGGATTAGCATGTGAGGGCCAAGACAAGGCAAGTACCCCATGAGTCACAGTGCACAGACGAGTCTTCTGCACGTAGGTACCTGTCGAGTCAGCTGATGACGGTGTCCCCTAGACTTGCTGTCTGGCTCCCCAGCGCCCCTCAAGGCGCTTCCGATCAACGTCAAGGCCTGCTTCACATCATTGACGTAATTCTTCTTCCTCTGGTCTCGAGACTGCGCTTGAAGTGACACTTTGGTGTCAAATCTTGTTCCGAAAATCGCAGGTTTGCGTATACGCACCTACACACGCGCATGCGTACATAGGACATAAGCAATGATGTCCGGCCTGAACTCACGATTATATTTGTAAACAACAGCATAATGCAGCACAATGATTGTGACCTCATGAGCCTTACGCAGCAAAATGATTGTGACCTCATGAGCCTCAGGTTGCAACTGTGACAAGCATCACAATATACATGTACAGCTTCTAGAAACGTGATTTATAGCTCAAATATGGTTACCGAATAAATACATGTCCTTAAATATGGAAGACGCTGGTGCAATATGAGGCCCATTCAGAATCGCTTCTGTAAATGCAGTGGACACTCAGATACCTATAGGTGACCAGCTGGTCACCAATGAATTAGACAGTTTACACAGGCTGTATTACATTTGGGCAACCGAAGAAACATCTTTGTAGTGCAGCTGGCTCGATCAGCAGCTGCAATCAGCACATTGCACATGTGCTTGTCTGCAGTGGCGAAGCAGTTTGATGGCTGGCTGCATACTGATACTGCTGCACAGGCAGCAATGCTATATCACATACAGAAGCATCATATTGGTGTCTGAACATCTGCTGCATGGCTGAGGCTGTCATGGCTGGTAATGTATATCTCAAGCACTGCTTTTGTTGGTAATGAGCCCTTTCATGCTCCGAGCTGCAACCTCGTTGTACTCTGAGAAGTCAGTCTTCTTGAAATGGGCAGTCATGTTCAGAGGCTCCTGCTGCTCTGGCAACCACTTAAAGTGGTCAGTCATTGTGCTCTCTGGCATGTCAATGTAGCGCTCCATCACCCCTGGGTTCACACGCTTCCACAAATCCACCACCTGCAGATGACTGCAGCTGACACCCAACTAGAGATGAATTTGCAATTGGCAGCATGTGGCAAAATTCACACAGTAGGCATGGTTTAGTCAAGACATACGCCTATGTGCTCTGTTGTAGGTGGCCATGTGAAGGCATGGCAGCTGACAAAGCATGCTCTTTTGATTGTGCTGTGCACAACATGTAGCTGAGACAGACTTGTCCAGGACAGATGTGCTTGAAGACAGTTGACTTCTTTTTGTACTATGCAGGCCATGCAAGGCCTGCAACAGGTGATGGTGATGGTGATCTGGCCTCTGCTGCTGCAACCTTGCATCAGATGCAACAAAAGGCAACAAGCTATAAGCTGTATTTTATGTACGCTGCTCAGGTGTGTAACAATGCTTGGCAAAACAAGGCTTGGCCACAAGACGGTGTACCTCCTTGTTATATGGCTTTGTTGAAACTTTACTGGCAGGCCCAAGCTCAGATGGGACTGCTCCTGACACATGGTGAGTAGCAGTCGGTTGCAGCTGACTGCCGCTGGCATCCACCTGCAAGGCAGTCTGATTTTCTGCTGTGCCCAAACTGTTGCAGCTAACAAGGACAACCTTAGCAACATACCCAGGCATACGCAGAGCCTGACAAAGCTGTGCTCGTTGTTCCTTTTGAGCTGGTCGTGCTAGAGAGTTGAGGACCTTGGAGAATAGTCTGTGAGTCTGCCAACTTGGGACTTTGCACAGCAATACTGCTGGCATATGTGCTGGACTTATGCAAGGGTCCCTGCAAACAAAACGCAAGGTTTACATACAGCAGCCACGGTTGAGAGGACACGGGTGCAACACGATGCAGACCAGGCAGCTGTCTTACCGATGAATAGGCGCCTCTGTTCAGAACTCGACCAACTCTTGTGTTGAAGTCGTCTGCGGTATTATCAAACGGTTCATACGTCCAGCGGCTCTGCACATCAACATGGATTCAAGGTACAAACTTGCCACTCCGGAGCATCTGCAAGTGCTTGCGAAACACCGCAAAGCTTAGTGACCTGAAACAGCCGGGACTGATACGCCATCCCGTCTGCAAAACCTCTTTTTCTTTGGTCACCGCAGACAAGTGAATATAGCCTGAACTCAGGCCGTAGTGCCGTGACCGAGGTGAAAGCCCGTCTCTCTGCAAGCTAGAGCAGCGTGACGGTAGTATTGCCGTAAGCAGAAGAAAATACATGACTCATCGAACAGCGAAAACCATATTAAGCAGTGCAGTGCCATTTCTTTTACACCACCGAAACCCAGCGCAATCCACCCTCAACTTGGCAGCCCCAAGATATCTGCGCTGAGGTCAACATGGTCACAACCTTCCCATGAACTTCTCTGGCTACGCTGAAAGCCTTCCAGGCACTGTGCTTGATCAGCTATACCAGAGTTTGTATGTCTGCCAGGCTATTTTGCACTCATTGCCGCCACTTGCAAAACAGTATGTGGTACGCATGCTGCATGCGCACGCAATCCCAGCTGGTGAGCAATTCATCGCGTGGCCGTGCTGTCTGTCCATGGCACCATTTCAGAGCATACCGTGTGCATGCAGACTGGGTTGATCAATGGGGTTCCCCTCACTCGCTTGCCAAACACAAAGCAGCTGTAGACAAACTCACCCAGTTACAACTCCTGAAGCATTCTAGCTCTCAACGGGCCTCCAGGTTGGATCCAAGAGGCATTGTGTTTGATCTTGCTCGTGATAATGCATGCCCAACCTGCTCCTTCAGATGACCTTACGACGCACCCATTACCAGTCTTACTGATCCAGACACCTGCTGCAGAAATGTTCAACCTGTATACACCTTACACCCTGACTTTCAGGAGCAGCTCAAGGCAGCCCAAACTGGCAATGCCGCGCAGCTTGTCAAGGTGCGGGTGTGCCACTGCTTGCTCATGCCACCAGTGGAGTCGCCACCTCAGTACCAATGCTCACAAAACCACTGCAGTCTCTCATAGCTTTCTTGCTATCTTCAGGAGCAGCCAAAGCACGTGCTGCTGGCAGCCCCATCTGCTGAGCAACTGGAGAAGTATGCCAGATCCCATTGGGAGGTACTGTGTGTGAAAAGTCCTCTGTTCTCCAGTCTTGCCTGCTGGCTGTAGCATACCACAAAGCTGTAGCCACCCTCAAGACAGCTGATGATGTCCAGCTTTATGTTGCGCCGTCATGCCATTCGCTGTCACACAGTGTTACAAGCACACAAAGGGCTGACACTTGTGCTGGCACCAGGCCAGCATTGACACTGGTGTCGCATTCAATACAGGCATTGCAAGAAAGTATGTGTGCATCAGTGAGCCTTGTGGACATCCATGCTGCTGAGTCTGATGTGCCAGCACTCCTGGACCCACATTCAGTGGGTCAACCAGTAATCCTGCCCTGCAGGGTTTGCTGCTCTATGTGATCAGCCCTGCATTACCTAGCAAGCCTCCACCTGTTCCTGCTGAGATTGGCCTGCCAGGGCTGGACATGGACAACCTGCTGCTGCAAGCTGGCCTCATATCTGCTGGTACATGATCTTGCTTCTAGCTTTCCTTGCGCGTGATCCGCGTTCACCCGCACGAGCAAGTCTGTTATAATTTGCACAAGTTGGTTTTGATGTGTCACTGTGGATGCAAGAATGCCCTGCGTGAAAGTAGCAAGACAAAGAAAGCAGGCGTGAAAGATGATCTTGCTTCCTGGGATGGGTGCAGCCTTCTGAGCTCTTCTCGTGATGTGATGAGCATGTTGTCACATGGTGCAGCTGACACCTTTGCTTCTGTGAATGTCAAGTCAGCAAAGGCCATCAGAGTTGAATCCATGCAACTTCGAAGGTTGTCTTGTGAATGTTGCACAGTTGAATGATGCAGTCAGTTTGCAGTCTGGTGTCATGGGGAAACTACATGTGGTCCCACTTTTCGATTTGATTCGATTTGATTCGATATGATTAATGTCCTGGGGGGCAACTGGGACCCAACAGACAAAAACCAGTCCAGTACATTCTGAGAATGCTCTCTTTGAATGAAAGAAGATCATTCAATGCTGTTCTGGGCCACATCAAGGTCCAAATTTGGCAGTGAAAGCCACTACATACGCATGCATTTCATCACAAAAGAAGTCCTAGCACAGTACAGCAGGCATGTGACAGGGACCAGCAGCATCACATGGGCTTGCTGATTGGTGTGCAGAGCCCAAGGCAATAGCTGAGCAGGGCTTCCAGTTCCTGCTTCTGGACACCTACAGTCAGCTGTGGCTTCTGCTGCAACAGTACATCACTAATGCTCAGAAGAAAGCCGGTATGCTCTGTGGTGTTCCTGCATGCTGGCTGCATGCATCAGCAATCAAACCCTCCGCATCACTGCATTGCATGCCCCGCCATACTATGTTGTTAGGACTCCAGCAAGTTCTTATGCCCATGGGTCATGTGTTTGTGCATGGTGCTTTGCTTTGATGATGCCTGCATGCCTGCATGTCACAATATGGCTTTTGACTGGAGCCATGCAATTGCTGCGTTTTCATGCATATTGCTTCAAGGTTGCTGAAACAGGCGTGTTGCTATGCAAGCAGGCGGTGAGCTAGTGCACGTGATCAGCTTCCTTCTGCAGATGGGCTTCAGGGAGGTGGGGGTCCCCTTCCCCCTGGAGGGCTTGAACCCCCTGCAGGCCAACATAGCTGCTCAGCTGTCCCAGCTGGGCCTCCTTATGCCCTTCAGGTGCCCCTTTCTTCTGCCTCATGCCTTTCAGGTGCCCCCTCTTTCTGCCTTATGCCCTTCAGGGGCCCCTTCTTTCTGCCTCATGCCCTTCAGGTGCCCCCTCTGCCTGCCTCATGCCCTTCAGCTGCCCCTTCTTTCTGTCTCATGCCCTTCAGGTGCCCCTCTTCCTGCCCAACCACCTTTTGTTGATAGCTCAGGGCACCTATACAAAAGCATGTGAAACCATTGTCTACCAGTCTATCTCTACCCATACTGATTGCCAAAGGGCCCTGGCTTTGGACAAGTGCTCTTGACAGGTTAGACAAAAAAGAAAAGACTACACCATTCTTAGATGGTTTTAACCCTTTTGGCGTCAATGCAACAATAAGCCAGGTGTTATATCCTAATGGGTCAAAGCCCTCCCTGTCTCACCTGCCTCCACTCTGCTGTGATCATATCTGCTGCTTTTGACACTATACATGATGTGTGCAGAGTTGATGGGGAGGTATGGGTGAGCCCCACGCGGCTAGCCCTGGCACTGAGTGGTGGTCCCTCCAGTGAGGTGCAGCAAGAAGTGGCTGAAGGCTATGTCATTGTGGAGACCAACTATAGAGTGCGCTTGCAGTCTCCTGTACAGTTCGCTAGCATATTACAACACATTTTAGGTGCATATCACAACACATTGTAGGTGCATCAGCTGAGCTGTCAATCAACCAAAGCTCTAAATGCAGGTAATCAATTGCAACGGGATCCTCTTCAGCAACAGAGCCCAGCTTGGAGATGATCTTGTTCACCTGGCAGCTAGCACCCCACAGGCAGACATGCTTGTCTTCTCAGGCATGTTTGCAATGACAGATGTGTCTTTGGGTTGCATTGTGGCGGCTGCTGATGCAATGTGGGCTACATCAGACTACTGTTTACATCAAACTACTGTTTACATCACACTACTGTTTACATCAAACTACTGTTCAGCCTCAGCTGGACTGTGTGACGTGCAGGTGTACGCGCACACAACATCAGAATTGCAAGTTGCCATCTTGAGGCTGTTTGTGCGGGCTGAGTGCCGGCTGCCCAACCTGTTTGTTGGAACCTTGACACGAGAGAGTGTGACACAAGCTCTGGAGTTTGGTGTCCAGGCTGATCAGATTGTCAGCTTCCTGCGGCAGCATGCACACCCTCATGTCCTGCACAAAGTTCCCATTGTGCCAGAGGTGTGTGCAGCACTGTGCTACTTGCATATCCCACATCATTCCTTGTTCCTTGTACATGATGCCTTGTACCTTGTGCCTTGTACCTTATAGCTTGTGCCTTGTGCCTTGTAATTTCTGGCTTGATGCCTACTCCATACAATGGCCATGAAAGGTTTGCACATGAAAGCAGTATCTGTACATGTTGCTGTGGAGCGCGCAATTGCAGCTGTCCCTGCTGAGATCATCCTGTCATGCAGCATTGTTGACCTGCAACATGTTCTCGTTAGCACTAGTTTGTTGCAACTGGAAAGCCTTGTTGCATTTGGAAAACCTCAGATTGGATGCTCAGGTGGTGTCGGATCAGGTCAGGTTGTGGCAGGCTGACACACAACGTGTTAGACATCAGAAGGCAGTCCTTTATGACTCGTTTCCAACAAAGCAAGTTTATCGACTGGCTGCTGTATTTGCTCAGCAACACGGGTGGCTGTTATGGCAGAACGACGAACAAGGCAGATTTGTCAGTCAGGCAGGTGGCCATGACCACATGCGTACATACATCAAGTCTATCAAATAAATTGTGAATCACCTTCATCCTCAGCGTACAGAAGTGGGTGTGCTGACAGCACAGTCAAAACCAACCACAGTGCAGACTCACCTTGTTTGGCACGACACGACACATGTAGTTGTCTGACCTTGGTGGTACATACGTTTTTACTGCTACGATATCCTCATCACACTAAGGCTCAAGTGCAGCAATTGTGTGTCCAAGCCACATCGAACATTGCAAATGGTAATCGTACATCAGCTGGCTGGAAACCACGGACGTGAGCCAATCATGTGAGCACATTGACAATGGCGGGCACAGCAATGAAGTTGGGGGCGAGTAAAGTCGCAGCTGCAGCAGTATAAGACATTGCAAAACGCAACAAAACCACTTCATCTAGTCTAGCACAACAAGACTGAGACTGCTAAGCACTGACTAGGGCATTTCCAAGATGGCTAAGGTGAATAAATACATGGTGGACACTTGCAGGCACTGCTGTCAGCAACAACCATTCAGCTGCTGAACAACATCTAGGCGTCCTCTACTTTGGCCTTGGCCTTCATGCTGTCTGCAAGTTCAGACGTTGCTTTGTCCTGTGACTTGTCCTCCTCTGCTGCAGAGCCATTGGCATGCGTGTCCTCTGCAGTCTCTTCTGACTCTGTGCCAGCAACAAACTTTGCGTTT
>JAABUK010000977.1_pt1 | contig 56890 bp, 78 predicted proteins | sample 5559141 | NCBI WGS metagenome assembly JAABUK01 (sample SAMN10711869, study PRJNA513367) | rock metagenome | isolation source: Antarctica rocks | place: Antarctica: Victoria Land, Pudding Butte nord | collected 2016-01-03 | reverse complement strand
GCCGCACCAAGAGCTGGCCACTCATCCTCACCCCTCCTGGGGGGCTCTGACTGACGCCTGCTGAGCCTCCGGGGTGACTGATAGGGTGACCAGTCATGTGCTGGCTGGGAAGAAGTATGCAGACCTTGTGAGCGGATGCTGAATCCTGACATGTCAGCAAGACCAGAGTGAGTGCGTATCACTGGCTCCAGATCACTCGAGTCATGCTGACTGAGGACACTGCTCTCTTGCTGACGCTGCTGAGCCCAGGCTTGTGCTCTTTGCTGTATGGGATTCTCCCTGCCAGAGTTTGGCTCTGTTGAGGCAGCATCAGGCATGCCACTGGAGGAAGCAGATGGGTGGCTGCCCACACCAGGATCATAAAAAGGGGTGGGCATTTGCTGCATTGTGGGAATGCTGCTTGACGCCTGCATGCAGACATCAGTATAAGACCCAGGCGCAAGCACAATGCAGTCAGCCTGGTGTATGAAGCATTGGCCAGCAGATGAGCGAAACCATGTTGTGCGTCAGTAGACAACTTGAGGCAGCTTATGCTGCTGGCATTTGCTGAAGTGCCGATTAAATTTACCAGCATCAGGAGGCATTCCTGCACATGAATATGTGCGGCAATTGCATACAGTCAGGTGCAACGCTGACTCCTTTCTTGCAGCTGAATGCTCCACAGCCCTTGTCAAGCACCTGCTCAGCCCTTGTGGCAGTATGTAGCTGCCAAATGCAGCAATATGCTATCAGACATTAACTTGCCACAAGCATCAGATCATTCAGACTATGCATTGCAGTAGAGTGTTGACGACAGAACAAATACACGTCAAGGCAGGGCAAATGCACTTCAAGGCATCAAGGCAACATGACACAGGGATGCAAGCTGACATCACGCTCACCAAGGGATCACCAGCTATGCTGTGGCGCAATGGGTGAAAGCTCCGAGGCCTGCTTTGGGGCCTGAGCTGCCTGATGGGCACAGGAGGATGAGGCAAGCTGCCAAAGCCAGCAGAAGACCGGTGTGACAGTGACTGAGACTGAGTCGGCACAGGGTCATGCTGCCTGATGCTGTGCCCATGGCTGTAGCCAGTCATGCCCAGAATCTGCCTTGATGCACTGCTGTGCATCTGGGACGCCTGCTGACTGGCAGACGACTCAAGCTGGGCCAGCAGCTCTTCTTCGCGCTCTTCTTGCATGAGAGCACGAAAGACTTCAGAGAGACGCCTGTGTGGCGGCCGCTGAACAGGCCAATCATCATCATCCTGTGCATTAGAGCTTGTATGGTCCTGGCTGATGCCTGCTGCTTCGACAGAGGGCTGCCTGAGGAGATCAGCATGTACCGGTCCCTGGTAGCCAGCGCTTCGAGGCAGAGGGGCCGAGGCCTGGGATGGGGGAGGGGGTGGGTGCCCATGTGGGAGGGTCACAGGAGCGCTGACATCATTGACCTCTGCGGTTAAGACTAGGGGTAGTCCCAGGGGGTGGAAATGGACAGCCCTCAGGGAGCGGCGCGTCTTGAGGGCTACTGCGGGAGCGCCTTCCTCGCCTTGCTGCTGCCGTGTGTACTGCCACATGTACAGCTTGTGCCCTGAGGCCACTGCCAGTGCATCGCCTTCAATGTGAAAGGCCAGAGATGCGATTGGCCGACCTGAGCACACATGACACCAGGTGATGTTTGGCAAATTACGCAAAGCAGCAATGAGACTAACTCTGAAGCTGCAACATATGCATGGCAAAAAGTACAGGCTCAGAACACGTATGTTTGAAGACATGATTGACTAGGACTCTACGTGAGTGGTGTTTGATGCAAGTCTATCATGGATGGGGCATGGATGTACAGGGATTCCCGACAATGTACATGGACCACAGAACCAAATTGTTTCGAGGCTTTGGTGAATCTGGCAATCGTGGGCACCCACCAAAATTGTGGACATTGATACACTCAGCTGTGTGAGCATTCCACAGGCGGACCTCATAATCCAAGGATCCGCTTGCCAGCAAGGAAGAGCTGCTGGGGTGAAATCTGACCTGCAACAGACTGGGGTAGGTAAGGATATGCGCTGCTTTACAGTGGAGGAGATGCAATTCGAATGATAGCCGACAAATTCGATGATGGATGTCATACAGCACAGACTGCCAAAGACTGCACAGTTGCACACTTTGCGGCGTGTCGCTGCTGCCAGAGCAGAGAGGTCATTGGACTTACCACCCAAGGTGTTCGCCGGTGGCCTGTCAGAGTCTGTAAGCATTTGCCTGTCCTCACGCATATTACTTTGACTGTATGGTCACCGCTGCAAGCAAATTCACGTATGTCAACTAGCATTTAAACAACAAAGGTTGAATTGAAGTCGAAGTGGCATTGCAGCGCTAGCATGCAGAAGCTTGATTGTCACAAAATAGTCAAACGCACTGTGTAGAGGCTACAAGCTTGCCGTCCGGGCTGAAAGCTGCCGCGATAGTGGATCGTGGTGGAGGTGTCAGCTGGCAATAGCTGGCTGAGCAGCGTTTCAGGGAGTCGCCTTCTGCCCAGCTGTCTATGACTCTAGAAGACTGTTGCGATATGTCCCTGCTGCAATAGGGCTTTCGGCACGGGCCAAATTGCCTTTTGAGTAGCAGGCTAGTGAGGGTCTGCTCTTGCCTGCACGCCATGTCCTCCCTCAGGCCGAAAGCCCTGCTACTTATCTTGACAACAACACCAAGACAACAGCAGCAGACCTGTTATGCATGATGATTCGTGAAGTACGCTCCGGCCCGTAACAGTCGCTTGCCCTCTCGACTGCCGCGCTACAGCGCCGAGAAGGCAAGCGACGCGCACCCAAGCATCGAAGCGGCTCGCAAAGCGAGCAGAGCAGCTATATTAGTGCTGTTGTTGGCGTATAGTCCGCTTGGTAACCTGATGAACTGCAGATATTTTGACTGAGATGGCTTGCCAAGCTTGGCTAGGTCTACCGTAACTACCGCATGGAGGAAGAAGACCGGAAGTACCATTTCAGCCATCTCAGTTTGGCATGCATACTTGCATACCTACCCATAAATCGCTCGAATTGGGCGTTGCTGAAGTCACAGTCAAGTGAGCTGCATCAATTCAGGAGTGTCCTGTGCGAAGCTATCCACCATGGCGACGACGGTGGCCAAAGGCCAGCCTGTAGAGCTAACAAGTCACACACCTGTCTTGAAAGACGTAGAGATGGACCCATCCGCTCAGTCCTCAGAGCCTGACGAGGATTTGTACACTCGGCTGAAGACTCTGCAACGACAGCTGGAGTTTTATGAGATACAGGTGGGACACATCAGACTTGTGATCTTCACCAGGGTGTTGTTCCCCGTGTCTCTGAGCAGACGGTTGTGTCAAGTTCAACTGCCTGCAGCATACTGCTGCAATTCGGTTGACCTACATGCAGGCTGGTTGACCGGTTTGCTGACGACTATGCAGGAGGAGTACATCAAGGAGGAGCAGCGCAGTTTGAAGCGTGAGCTTTTGCGAGCACAAGAGGAGGTCAAGCGAATTCAGGCGGTGCCTCTGGTCATTGGCCAGTTCCTGGAAATGATTGACCGCAACAGTGGTATCATTGGATCAACAACTGGCAGCAACTACTATGTCAGAATCCTAAGTACCCTCAACCGAGAGCTTCTCAAACCTTCATCATCAGTAGCACTGCACAGGCATAGCAATGCCCTGGTAGATATCTTGCCCCCAGAAGCTGACTCCAGCATTTCATTGCTGAGCCAGTCAGAAAGGCCTGATGTGACATATCAGGTATGCCAACTGCACACAGCACACACACGGCAACTTACATGTATGCAGCCTGTTTCTCCGTCAACAAGGGCCTCATGCGCCTCAGTATCGCATTCAGTACGCATAGACACTGTTGTCATTGTTGAGCTAAGTTGTTTGTGAAGTACACTGCCTAGAAGCCAGCGGCAATTGTGCACTTGGGATGAATGCCTGTGCAGCTGGCATGTGGCAGCACTCATTCACACACTCTCTGCTCTTGTTCATACCCCTGTTGATGTGTGATACATCCAGCCATTTTAAAGCCATTCTCTGTTTGGCCTTCAGGATATTGGAGGCAATGACATTCAGAAACAAGAGATCAAGGAGGCAGTGGAGCTCCCCCTGACGCACCATGAGCTGTACAGGCAGATTGGCATTGACCCCCCCAGGGGGGTGTTGCTGTACGGCCCACCTGGCACTGGCAAAACCATGCTTGCCAAGGCTGTAGCACATCACACCACAGCTGCTTTTATCAGAGTGGTGGGCTCTGAGTTTGTACAGAAGTACCTAGGAGAGGTGAGCATCCTGGCTTCAGGTTTCCTCCTTCGGCCAGCTTGTGACTGTCACCATACTGGACATGACCAATAACAAGCCTCATCTGTCATGCTTTTTCTCACTCCATCGTATCACACGCTGCTGCTGAACTGGCAGTGCAGTCATGACAGTGCAGCATGCTAGGGAAGTAAGCCTCACACGTTCATCTCAGGAGCTTGCAGCACCTGCTTGGATGACCTGGCTGCATGTATGCTGACAGAATCTCTTTGCGATGACTCTTGCCTGTATCTTCAAGGTTGTTTCTGGTACCGTTCAGCACAATGTGATAACTGAGTGCAGGGACCTCGCATGGTGCGAGATGTTTTCAGAATGGCCAAGGAGAATGCTCCAGCCATCATTTTCATTGATGAGGTCGATGCCATTGCAACTTCACGCTTTGATGCTCAGACAGGAGCAGACAGGTAAAGCCTGCTGCAAACGTCCCCACATTGTGCACATCTTCACAAAGACAGTATAGGATAGGAAAACGAAGATTACGCCTTTTGGATTGATTATAAAAAGCCCAAGGATGATATGTTATGGGCTTCCCTCTAGGGTTTTCAAATCTCATCTCAAAATTGGCCTCTTTTGCCTCCTACTTTCCCAGCTTTACCCACCTCAGACAGTATAGCATACACAAATGTTTTACAATGGGTGGTGTAGATAGATGTTACGCAATGGGTTACCTGGGTTGAGAGGTGTTGGCACCAGCTCATGATACTTTGTTGCCAACAAGCTTTTGACACTGCTGCCATACCTAGAAGAGGGTTTGCTGGAGACTGCAGTCAAGGGCATATTCACATGTTGCTACACACTGCAGCCTGCCTTAGGTGTCTACAACACTGGCAGTGTGTGACGCTAGTGTATAATTTGCATGCTAACATGCATGACATCAGCTTATGAGGCCCTGCAAGCAACTCAGGGTGTACACATTTAGTCCTCAGCTAAGCCACGTGTTCACTGCATGGCTTGATAATGGAAGCCTGAATGTACAAACAAACGAATGCACAAGCGAGTGAATGCATGAACAAACAGATGAAGCATGAATGCACGGATGAGTAAGCAGGTGGATAACGTTGATAATGATTTGCAGGCATTCCAGCTAATTGTTCTTGCCAGGTACCTACTACGTGTGCCTAAACCCTAGTCCTGTGAGCCAGCATGCACTAACATGAGACACTAAGCAAGTGAATGCATGACTGAGAACACTGTGATGTCCAGGGAGGTGCAGCGCATTCTGATGGAGCTGCTGAACCAGATGGATGGCTTTGACCAGACAGTGAACGTGAAAGTGATCATGGCCACCAACCGGGCAGATACCCTAGACCCCGCCCTGCTACGGCCTGGCCGCCTAGATAGGAAGATCGAGTTCCCCTTGCCAGACAGGCGTCAGAAGAGACTTGTCTTCCAGGTGCAGCACTGATTGTTGATGCACTCCTGTAAGAAATGGCCTCACCCTGAAAGGACTGTGTTGGCTTTGACCTTACTAAGTGCATTTGCTGATGCACTCCTGTGGCATATGGCCTGCTGAAAGTACTGTGTTGGTGTTGACCTCACCGAACGCTAATCTTTTGGTTCACATACCTTGTGTTGGTGTTAGTAATCATCTGCAACAACAGCGAGTCTGGCACATCTCCATGTTCGCAGAGCAATCAGGCAGCAACGCCCTGACCTTGTTGAAGCTTTTGTCGCCAGCAAATTGGTCTGCCTGCAAGCAATCTGGTCATGCTGAGCTGCGCTGCACTATGGTGGCTACCATTGCCTTGCACGCCGCCTCACTTGTTTCTTTCTGCATTGCATATCTGCAGCTTCCCTTGACCATCATGAGTCTTGACAAGTGGGTGCAAGAATAGGCAGCGTCGTTTGTTCATAGTCTGCAAGCGATTCTGACTTGGTTACACATAGTATTTTCCTATCTGACTAGCTGCATCAGAAATATGTGTAATGTAGGCTTGCACTGCAAAGATGAATTTGAGCGAGGAGGTGGACCTGGAGGATTACGTGGGCAGACCAGACAAGATCAGCAATGCTGAGATCTCTGCCATCTGCCAAGAGGCTGGCATGCATGCTGTGCGAAAGAACAGGCAAGCCTGCTACTGCTACTGAGACGCTCCAATGATACCTGTATTGCATCTTCGGAGCCCTGTCTGCAGATTGTGCACACTCCGCAGATCATGCATGCTGAGGAAACCAAGTTGCCAAAAACCGATTGCTTTTGCCTGGATGCAAAACGTTGCAACCTTGCTTTTTTGCTGTTTGTTTTGTGCAGCATCAGTGATCTTTGTATACAGGTGACTGTAGCTGCAGGCAACAGCATGTAATGACATTGAAGCATTTTTGTTGAATACGTATGTTACAACAGGTTGATGTGCAGCTTCTTCGGCAGTTCATTAATTTTTGACGGCCCTTCTGTTGTTGTAGGTATGTCATCTTGCCAAAGGACTTTGAGAAGGGGTACAAGGCCAATGTCAAGAAGTCAGATGCGGATTTTGATTTCTATCGCTGAAGCTGATGACGTTTATGTAATCAAGAGTTGTCTGATCCAAATACTGGGTACGTTTATGCATTGTGTGTTGCAATTGTTTGGTGTGTGTGTCCCAATTCTTTTGCAATACTAATGGCATAAGTTCTTGCTAGATGCACACAGATTCAAGACTTTTCCCCAATATGAACATATACACAGGTAAGGCTTTCCTCCAGTGTCAATGCGTCTGTTAAGCAAAATTAGAGGTCCGAACCTTCGCAACACGTGCAGTCAGTACCCAACAACTGGCTGCAATTGCTGCATGCAATTTTACGTCATGATAAACTTGCACATGATTTCGTCACATGGTTGCTGTCCAATGGCGCCTTGTGGACAGGCTTATTTCGGGCTTACATCAGCATAACTTTCAACAACGCGGTGTCTGCGCTACGAAGTCATCACATACCGCAGCTGATTTCTTTGCTCGCCATGATTGCCTCCGCATCAGCATCTCTGCAGACATGTCCAGGTTTTCGCGTACCTACGTGTGCAACATCGAGGCAGCAAAGTTGCAGGCGTGTGTACGGTCAAACAGGTCGCTGCAAGCTTGCGAATGGCGTGAGACCATCAAGTATCGGCAGAACTGATAGACGCAGTAGATTATCTGTCGTCAGTGCATTGCCGGTGGGCGAAGTCGCTGCTCTGCCCTCACTGATCCCGGTTCTATTGAGGGCATTTTCGGCGGGTCTTCTGCTTTACTCCTCTCTGGCATGGGCTTCAGCAAGGTCAGACAGGAAGCAGGTATGCCAGCCGCTGTTACTGATTCTACACATGCTCAGGTTTGAACGTGACGCACGTCAGAGTTGCTCGTGTCACAGGTTGAGCAGAACATAGAAAATATCAAGGCACAAAAAGCCGAGCAGAAAGCAAAGCTGGATAGACTTAGAGGAACTTCAGACGCAGAGAACAAACAATGAAGCCTGTTTTGCAACTGGACATCAGCTGTATATTGTACCAACAAGTGGAGTCAGTATGTGCATGTACAGAACCAGGCACCTCAGAACAAGGTGTTCTCAACTGTTTGTTAGCTTTAGTTCTAGGTGCAGCAAGAATTCCCTGTATTTTTCTGACCGTACACCACCAAAGAACGAATCTTGCCCCCTTTATGTCCAACTTGGTGATAATGGCTTCAGCCAATATGCTTTGCTAACTCTTTTTTTGGAGTGACAGCGTTCATGCTACTGTACATTTGTAACACTCTTGTGTTGGAGCAAGGGATTGCTCACAATCTCTTAGACAGCTGGTCTAGCAGTGGATATAGATGCTGCATCCAAGAGCCCTCTGCCAAAGAACTCTGCTATGACACTGAACCCATTTGAACTGCTCTTCAGCTGTGCAAAGAACTTGTCCTGCAAACATTCAGCACCAGCTGTCAAGCACTGTTTGGCGTACACATAATTGACCTTGTTGCTGAAAACATTTCGTGCCAGGAAACAAATGTGTGCATGCAAAGCGCACCTGCTCAGTAGCTCCAGCCCGCATGGCCCTCTTGATGTCCAAGATTGACCTGAACTGAGGAGCACACAAAGGACATTCCTTCTCATTCTCTCCCAGGCTGCGCAGATTGAATGAATGACCACATACAAAGTGCACTGCTGGCAGCTCTAGAGGTGCACCACTCAGTGCGTCCTTGCTGTTTTGGAAGACTCGAGCCTGCAGCATTGATGCTCACACGCGTCAGACCGGCTCCGCTCATGAACCTCATCACAGGAACATTGCAAACATAACACTCAAGGTCCTGTTTGTGATGGTGTATGCAGACTTCACCACTTAAAACAGCTGTGTCAATCTTTGGCAGAACAGACATGATGCGGAATGCTGAGACTGAGCCCTGCTAACAGACGCCCAGTAACAGTAATAACGATACTACACAAGACCCTTTGGGGAGCGGGGGGGGTGGATAGTAGCCGACAGGCATCAGTTGCGTGCGACACTGATCAGACACTCAATAAGGCTCTCAGACCCCTGGTGATACATGAAAAACTCTGATACATGAAAACTATCATGTATTACACCCCATATGAAAAGGATTCAGACAGACCTGTGTCCTGAGCTCCTTCACTTCAGCCCTCATGTGAGCAGTCTCCTGCTGGTACTTGGCAATCTGAGCTCTGTCCTCCTGAATGTGACTGCTCTCAGCACTCAGCTGCCGTGCGATGTAGTCCTTCACAATGCTGAGCTGCAGGTTGGGGTTCTTGGCCAGAATGGAAAGCACCACCAGAGGCGGCAGCAGGTTGCCAGCCTCTATGTGCTGCAGCACTGCTCCCACCTGGCAACCAGAACAGATAGTGGGTCTGAGGATGGCACCAAGGGGTTTACTATATCACGCCTCAGGGGTTGTTGGCCAGAAAACAGAAGCTTTGGACCAGCTGATGCAGTACATACATGATCTGCAGATGTGATGTGACTGAAACTGGGGCTGTTGGCAGAGGCAGCAGGTTGCCAGCCTCTATGTGCTGCAGCACTGCTCCCACCTGGCATCCAGAACAGCAGCTTTGGACCAGCTGATGCAGCACATACATGATCTGCAGATGTGATGTGACTGAAAGATAAAAAAAGTTTACGCTTTCAGCGATCATAACGGGAGCCTCTTAAGGCGGCAGCCCGGAGCTATAACCATAGGCCATAGCCCTAAGGGAAATGAAAAATCCTGGACCCAAGGTGGATCTGGCCTGTTCTGTCTGCTCTTGTCTGACCATATGACTGAAACTGGGGCTCTTGGCAGAGGCTGTTGGGTAGGATGAGCTGTGCGACAAGGGACACAGTATGGCAACAGCACAAGGGAGGCAGAAGAGTTAGCAAAACCAGATCGCACAGATCAGACTGCATACCAGCCAGTCAAATCCAACTTGGCCAGTGCATGTCTTGTGCCTTACAGGCGCAAAATCGTTTTGATGATGGGTTTACTGACAGCCACAATCCCACAGTTCACAGCAGCTGGACATGGTTGCGTTAGCCAACCTGTCAAGTGTGAAGAAGCAGCACATGCAAGGACAATGGTTGGTGCAGTAATGAAAGACTGCAAGTTAGTCAAAGGGGCTAGCTGGTCCCAGTGACTGCAAAATCCCTGACTGACTGACTGGTGCGCCAACATGCATGTGGCAATGCTGTGCATTGGCCATTCTCAGTACCTGCTCTGTGCATCTCAATACAGCTGGACATGGAGAAGTATGGAGAAGCATCACATGCATAGGACAGTGTCTGATGGACCAGCAGGCAGTGACAATGCTGTGCATTGGCCATTGTCAATACCTGCTCTGTGCAATCTTGAAGCTGGCGTGCAAAGTATTCCAGGACTTCACTCCAGAGATGGGGATCCCCACCGCGTGAGGCATCCCCAAGCCGCATGCAATCCTCTATCAGGTGGGCATGGTCCCCTGCAGCCATGTGCACCTGCACCCAAATGGCGCCAAGTGAGACAATACATTTTGCCTAAATCTAGATGATTTTGAAACATTCTTTTTGGGGCCATGGCTGGCAAGAGCAGTCCTGATTAGGAGCTGTGTCAATAAGGTAACAGATCACATGCTCATGTGACATGCAACACCAGCTTCTACCTGCACCTTGTCAATACCTGTATGGGAACTTTTGTTTGAGGCTTGAATGATACAGCTTGAAGGCTGAATGATACATGCCATGCAACTCCTGTGAGGCAATATATGCTCCTTGATCACGTTGAGGGTCATCTTCTTGATGCACTCCTTTTTCCCATCGCCAACACAGTTGACCTTGATGTTCAGGGTGACAGAATTCTCTGCGTTGTTGTCGCAACTACTGGTGACATTGTTGTTGCTTTGCAGAAGCATGCCTGCAGGACTTTAGAGTGATGTGGAGTAAACATGGCATCCAAGCCTTTGTTGTGTGCTGTGACAGGAGCTCTTGGGCAGGTTCGCATGCAAGCTCTTGTTGTGTGCTCTGACAAACGCTCTGACAAACGCTCTGACAAAAGCTCTTGGGAGGTTTGCATGCAAGATTGCGTGCTCTGACAGGACCTCTTGGGCTGGTTGGCATGCAAGAGTACCTGCAGGACTTCTCTGAAGAGGCGCATGTGCTCAAACAGAAACCTGAGGCCCGGGCTGAAGCCATGCATTCGGCACAGCACCAAAGCATGGTTTGTGTCATATTTGGATTCCTCCCCTAGGGGCCAACCCCTCTTGAGTAAATCCAGCGCCGCCTCCCTGTACCTCAGCATGCATAGCAGTCAATTCAAATATATGTACAGTGCATGTACAGTATGTGTTCAATGTTACGGTATGTACAGTGTTTGTACAGTATATGTCCAGCGTTAAAATGATGCACAACAGTCAATTGAAAGAAAAGAAAAGGAAAGTCTACGCTTAGCAATGATAACGGCAGCCTCCTAAGGCGGCAGCCCGAAGCTCAGCACTTGATTGCTGTGTGTACAGTGTTATGATGATGCATCCAACAGCACCCGTTCTGTTCAGTGTTCTCAAGGCAGATATTGGACTCGGGTAATGACTCTCAGCGTGTCAATAGCACTGGCAGGTTTTGGTTCATTGTGATGGGCTGTGTCAAGTTCCAAAAGTGAATGCTGTGTAAGACCAGGAGTTTCATGCACCATGCAGCACAGGTAAGGAAGACATTTGGTGACACTTGCTTGCTGCCTGCAACAGATGACTCGCTGAAAGGGACCTGTAGAGACGTACAGTTGCTGTTTATTGTAACAGGTGGTATCTTCGTCAGGCTGCCATACCTACCTTAAACATCTCCACAATGTAGAAACACTCTGTCCCCAAGCGCTTCTGGGTTTAGATTTCAAGTGTAGAGATGACGTTTCTGAAATAAAATAGACATTTCGGGATTGAAAAGAGCTACCAGCATTGCTTGAGTGACCCTGAAGCATGCCTGACTAGCAAGCAGATGAGCTGGATAATGAAGCTAGCACTGCATGCAGATTCTGTGGACTCTAGCATAGACTCCAGCATGAACTTAAAGCATGAACTAAAACATCTCCAAAATGTAGACACATGTTTATACTGTCCCCAGACATTTCTGAGTTTAGATTTCCAGTGCAGGGATGACATTTCTGAATTAGACTAGACGTTTTGGGGTTGAAGAGCATGACATTAGACTAGACGTTTGGGGTTGGAGAGCATGACACTTTGACAAGGCTGAGCTCAATGACTGCCAAGCATACCGTTTCTGTGGACTCAAGCCATTGATTGGGCCCAGCCTGGGGGGCCCACTGGCGGTAGCTGGGCCCAGTCTGGGGGGCCCACTGGTGGTGGCTGCTGCTCCAGCCTGCCTTCTAATCTCTTGCTCTTCATCATGCTGCGACCAACCAAACAATCAGTCAACTAACCAAATTGTGAATTAATCATACAATCCATCAGTGCTTCCTGTCTTTGGGACTCATCATCATTGTGACCATTACCAGGTAGTTGAAGCACACATGGGGTTGTGAGCTTCTCACTCTGACCACAATTGCACCTCATAGGTGAGCTGAGGCTGGCTCAGGTGAGGTCGAGCAAGGTTTGGGGGGCTGAGCAGTGCTAGGCACTAAGCACCTATACTTAGCAGTAGCAGTAACACACAAAAAAACAGTGACCACAACAGTGACAGCGACAGTCACAGTGACAGTGACAGTAACAGCAACAGTAGTGACAGTGACAGTAACAGCAACAGCAACAACCACAAGAACAGTGACAGTGACAGTGACAGTGACAGTGACAGTGACAGTGACAGTAGCAGTGACACTGACAGCAGCAGCAGCAGCAGCAGCAGCAGCAGCAGCAGTGACAGTGACAGTGACAGTGACAGTGACAGCAACAGCAACAACCACAAGAACAGTGACAGTGACAGCAACAGTAGTGACAGTGACAGTGACAGCAACAGTAGTGACAGCGACAGTGACAGTGACAGTGACAGTGACAGTGACAGTGACAGTGACAGTGACAGTGACAGTTTGATATTCGCTGCCTACCTGTGAACCGCTGACATCAGAAATGTGCTGACTGGAGGCTGACACGCCCTGTGCTGCTGACTCAGCAGTCGCACTGCCTGCTGGCTGTGAAGCCTGGTCTTCTTCGTCTCCCATGAGATGCAGCTCCAGCAGGGTGTGGTACAGGAACTCCTCGCCAGGTGGCGCTCGTGTGCTGTTCAGGATAAACTCACAGAGTAGCATCAACGCCATGGGCCTGCACACACCAACAGTTGCCATCAGACATGTGCTATGCTGTGGTTAGGACTGCTTCAGGCAACATGTCAACCTAATAGAGCGTGTGAGCACGTGAGAAGTCTGGATGTGTGTTTAGTCTGAGGCACTGCATGCTGCTATCAGCAGACAAGTCATGATGGTGTTCTCCTGATGTTGAGCTGTTGAGCAAGCAGAAGTGACAGTTGAGGCATATAGAGATTACTAAGCAGGAAGCTGTCATCAGTTGCAGCCAAAGGTTTCAGGGGCGCAGAGATTGGGTGGGAAGAGGGGAGGGGGGGTGGGAGAGTTGTCAGGGTGACTCATGTGCTGTGATCAGCTGCAGTCAGAGGTTGCCAAGGCGCAGGGGTTGGATGAGAGGGGGAAGGTAAGGGGGTGGGGGGGTTGTGAGGCACTGTTGGTCTGACTGATGAGCTGAGTTGAAGCTGTGATTGGTTTTGAAAACCAATGTATGGCATTTCACATACATCTTCCCTGCTGCGCTGGGCTGGGCTGGGCTGGGCTGGGCTGGGCTGGGCTGGGCTGTGCTGTGCCACCAAGGTAGAATGAGACATGACAGCCTATGGCACCCCGCTCCATCTCTGTATTTGCACAGGTGCACCAAATCTCTGACTTTCAGCAGCCAAAATAAGGCAAACACTGCCGTCCTGAGCAGTCCAGCCCAAAAATCCTGCTTTTCCTTGTGACAGTGCAAACATATTGCTGTTAACTGGGCAAGGCAAGCAGCAGAAAACCACACCTGTCAGCTGCAAGGTGGGCAAAGTCCGAGACCTTGGCAATCCAGTCCCCATCTGGCTTGGAAGAATCCCCAGGAGTGCACAGCTGCATGAGCAGGGCTGTTGTGGCTTCTGGCCTGTTGTTCAGCAGCACCTGCAAGCCATGTTTCCTTAGTGTATGAATCCGATGACCAACTCTTGAAACTGCACTTGTCAGCAAGGCTCGGTAAACCGTCAGGATCACTGTGTATGTACGAAAGTATCAAGTATGCTGGCAGGCAGTTAGGGGTCTTGCATGCACATCGGAAAAATTGAATTACAATGAGGCTAGCTGCAAGCCATGTTGCAAGACTGCGTTCCAAGCCATATTTCCAGACTGCGTTCCAAGCCATGTTTCCAGACTGCATTCCAAGCCATATTCCCAGACTGCATTCCAAGCGATATTTCCAGACTGCGTTCCAAGCCATGTTGCCAGACTGCCTTCCAAGCTATGTTTCTAGACTGCTCTCCAAGCCATGTTTCCAGACTGCGTCCCAAGCCATGTTTCCAGACTGCATCCAAAGCATGCAGGCAGTGCAATAGGAACATACACAAGGTGGAAGGCAGCATTACAGGACACCAACAGCAGCTTGACACAGCACAGCAGCAAGAAGCCACAACAGATGAAGGCCGCACGACTTCTGGCGCAACAGCTTTGGCAAAGCTGCAGATGAAGCTGCATGCTGATTGTCTGCTGTATAGCAAGAGCACATCTGTAGCAAAAGCCAAAAGCAAAAACAAAGTAAACAGCCAAGCAAAGACAACAACAACAGTGTGAAGGTAGCGAGGAGCCATGACACCTACAAACTACTGCAGGCTGTGCCCGGTTCCTTATCTTTGATGTGGAATCTTTGATATGGAAACTTCACAGTTGGCATCCAGACATTACCCTTGCATCACACAAAACCCGGGCAGCCGGTATAATACTTGGCTTCTCACCAAATTGACGCCCAAAAGTGTAGTAGTCTTTTCTGTCTTTTCTGTTCTTTGCGTTTCATTTTCATTTTATGCCTTACAGTCTGGGGTGTGGAGCCAGTTGTGCCTCATCAGACATCCTGGCTTGAAAGCACAGGTGTATGTGGTTATATATTATATTTATTTAGGGTTTTAAGGGTTTAGGGTTTAGGGTTTAGGGTTTACCGTGCGACAAGACCAAGCTGGTGGGATTTCTGTTCAAAAACAGCCTAATGTCCCGCTGTTGGTAGTTTGGGCCAAATAACAAAAAGTGCTGACCTCTAATGATGCTGTATCAATTCCACATCACACGAATACCGACAGGCTCACAGAGGATACGCTGAGCATACCTTGCCATGCTTCTTGAGGGCTGCAGCAGCCTGCTGACGAGGCAGGTCCTGCAGATAAGCCAGGGCATCATCCCAGGACTGCATGTCCTCCAGCAGGATGTCCAAGTACCACTCTGTCTCAGCTGCTGCTTGCGACACAAACAGTGCATGCTGGTAGTAGCCTGCTGTCCTGCATACCTGCACAAGTGCTCAGCCTGTTAGTCTGTTAGTCTGTTGGCCTGTTAGCTTGTTAGTCTGTTAGTGTGTTGGTCTGTTGGTCTGCCTGACACAGAAGTGTTCATCTCAGCTTGATGCTGGAGTTGTGTAGCGCTGACAGTGTGTCTGTGGGTATGATGATCTCACTGACAGCCGGTATAATACTTGGCTTCTTATTAAATTGATACCCAAAGGTGTAGACTTCTCTTTTGTGTCTATGATGATCTCAGAGACGTGCATCTTATTGTCTCAGCATGAGGTAGAGGGCTATTGTGTGCAAGCAGAGCAAGGCATGAGCTGCCGACAAAAGCATGTACAAAGCGGCACTTTTTCATGACCAGTCTTTTCAGATCATTTCAAATTCACGACAATGTACAACAAGTTTGATACAATATGTTACGAGATATGTACTCATGGAACAGTCAGCCTGCATGGAGCAAGTCACTCAAAGACAAGGTATGTGATGCATATGTTGACAGCCAAAACAGGACCTCATACAAGACGCTAGCTACTCAGGAGTGAGCACAGATGGGTAACATACCCACGTAATGAATGCATACATGGAAGAATGAATGAATGAATGAATGAATGAATGAATGAATGAATGAATGAATGAATGAATGAATGAATGAATGAATGAATGAATGAATGAATGAATGAATGGATGGATGGATGAATGATTGAATGACTGAATACCTTGACAGCTGTCTCCACGTCAAAGTTGAGGGAGGGGCTGCTGTCAGCGGCCCCACTGCCCCTCAGGAACTGGTCTAGCTTGTCCACGTCCTTCAGCTTGGTGTAGCAGTTCAGAAGCAGAGTGGTGTGGTCAGCTGACGCCTTGCCCTGCAGCAAGATCAGTCAAGCAATCAGCTTATGTATACCCAACAACACCAGTCCTAGGCTAGGACAATTATGCCAGCACAGAGTTCAGTACAGGCTCATACCACAAGGCCAAAATCAGCTGTCAGCATGCGCTATGCACTGCGCAAAATCAGTCATAAGCAAGCAGTAAGCAAGGCATCATGCATCATGCAAAATCAGTCATATGCACAAAACCATTTTTAAGCTTGCCTTCACCCACCTGCTCATGCAGCTGCTCCAGGTATGACGTAAGGTTATGGATTCTCTGTGCATCCAAGAACTTCCTGATGATGTATGATGGCTCCAAATAGCCAATGGTGGCGACATACTGCGTCATTGCGCTGTCATAGTCATGCTTACTGTACAGGTGGTCAGCATAGCGGCGCTGGATCTCTGCACAGCTGCTGGGGTCAGCCTGCATAGGGTAAAACCCTATTTGATAAGCCTAATTAGTGATCCCAATTTGCAACCCTGATTGATAAGCCTAATTGGGGACCCTGATTTGCAACCTTGATTGATATGCACAGTAGCCAACCCTAACTGGTAATCGCAGTGTTGTTAACCCTGATGAGTAACTCATCATGAGCCAGACAACGTTGAAAATGTAGCTATTGCTAAAAAGTTGCACCGGTAGGCTGCTGTGGCACAAACTTGTACCTGGTGAGACTGCGCAAGGTTGAGCGCCAGTAGGTACAGGCTCTTGTTGTACAGGACCTCCAGTTTGGAGTTGAGCTCCTTCTCTTTGAGGCACACCACAGTGTTGTCAGCTTGCACCACCAGGACCAGGCCCCAGTTGCACACCACATGCCGCGGAGCCTAGCACAGCCAAGCATATGATTCATCAAGTATTCGTTGAACATGTTCTTCCCCTAGAGTCAGGTCAGTCCTGAGTACCTCCCTGTAAACTGTGACGGCTTGTTGCATGGGCATTGCATGCTGGGCATTGACAATCATGCAATGACTAAACAGTGTTAGTGGTGATACATGAGCTTGTTGCATCACCAGGAGAAGGGATCACATGCAGCTGAACAGAGCAGAGCCTGTCACAGACTATTGGCAAAGTAAGGATTGCCATGTGATTAGGATGATATGTGATGTGTGTATGCAGCAACATACCAACATGACCAGCACTCAGGCCCTGAACCCTGGATCCTAAACCCATACATGCATACCGGCTGCAGACGCAAGGCACACACGACTTGTGGGCACTCAAGCAAGACACAGACCTGAACTACGACCCTGAAGCTTGGAAGGGCTAGCTTTTCTTGCCAAAAGGAGTAAGGGGTAAGGAGTAAGGGGTGAGGGGTAAGGAGCAAAGGGCAAGGGGTAAGGAGTAAGGAGTAAGGGGTAAGGAGCAAAGGGCAGGGGTAAAGAGTAAGGGGCAAGGGGTAAGCAGTAAGGGGCAAGGGGCAAGGGGTAAGGTGTGAATTACCTCAGGTAAAGGCACACTGATTGCTATGAGCTTGTTGCGAAGGTCAAAGACCTGCAGCACGTAGGTTGCTGGGTGGTCCTGTTGGCCTGGGGTGCTCAGCACAGCGACTATGTAATTGTGAAACCACCGCAGCTGCTCCTTGTGTCCTGCACATGACCACACCAGCTTAGGGCTGAACACGCTTCTCAGCATGAGGATTCCCGTTTGTGTGTGCTGGTGATGTGTGAGGAGGGGCAAAACAGCAGCAAGATTCTGTGCAGTTATCATGCTGGACAAGCAACTCAGAGCATGGGACAAAAGTGTTATTCAAACCATGCTCAAACATTTATGTGTTGTATATTTGAAGCATTTATTCTTTTTGGTCATGATCATTTCGTCTCTCCATACAAAAACAGCACAATCCTGTAGTGCTTACAGGAGGTCACCCGACCAACGGCAGGAATACACTCACACATGAGGGTCAGCGACATAACAAGCACGCATGACGGGGAAAGGGGCTGTCTGGCACTACCGACTCTCCTTTTGCAAACAGAGGAAGCAACAACATGTGAATCAGCTCAACACTGCGTCAAGCATACACAAGTGACACAACAACTGATACTACCTTCGCAGGCAAAGCAGGGCCCTCGGCCTTCAAGGGTGTTGAAGTAGAAGGCCTCATCCCTGCCTACAATGAGATCACCCTCTGGGTTGAGCACTGCACAGCCTGGGCTTGCACCTGCCTCATCCAATGACACCTGTACGCCGCACAGCACAGCGTGGCACAGCATGGCACAGCATGGCACAGCATGGCATAGCGTGGCACAGCATGGCATAGCGTGGCACAGCATGGTATAGCGTGGCACAGCTTGGCATAGCGCAGCACAGCGTGCAGGGGGGCTAGGACACATGGGATGCATGACTGATGAGCAACTGCTAAGAAGTTTTGTGTTCTGTTGAGTTAAAGGCATTAGGCGTCCTGGATAGTTGCAAGTTTGTTGCCCAGTCTGACTGAGAACCAGCCAACACACCTGATTCCTGTGAACCAGCTAACACACATGATTGCTGTAAAGCTGGGTTCTGAAACAGGAACTTATGCAGGGAGCTACTCAGAACTGTGCGTGCCCGACCCTGAGGGGAGACATGGGGTCAATGCATAATTGTACCAAGAGCACGGACAACATGACATTTGTTCTCTGCATATGGAGTGCAGGGTCTAAGGACCATGGTGGTCTAGAGCTAGCTATCCAGTAGCACGTGAAAGCATGCAAAGGATCTGGATGGCATGTTGGCCAGGCTCAGCAGCGTTGCTCACCTTGCTGCTGGTCTTGATATCAAACGCTGCAACGCTGGATTGGGTGGTGACGTACAGATGGAGATGGTTGGAGCTACCTGCAAAGTGGTATGCTGATCTAAGCTCACACTACCAGACCTACTGTGGCTGACAATGTGACTGCACAGCAAGCATGTTCAGCTGTAATGCACCAACAGCGTTGAAACAGGAGCTCCTAGCAGAGGTTGTTGTAAGTCAGATTGGCATGCAGCACATTTGCGTCTGTGTGCTGATCGCATGCTTAGAAAATAAGTGCTGTATTGCAATGAGGTGAAATGTGAAGCAGGTCAGGAGGATGTCCACCTTTGAAGTTTAGAGTAGTGATGGAGCTGCCAGAAGGCTGCATTGAGAGGGTTGTTCTGTGAGCCTTGTCCTTGCCTGCTACTTTCAAATACTGTCAAACATGCTGCGTGTGAAGAACTTGCAAGCAGAGAAGCAGGAGGAGCTGCTACAACACGTGACATTGCATACCTACGTCACCCCGAAGCACATACACGCTGCCAGAAGCAAGACCAACAGCAATTGTCATGGTTGGCCAGCTCTCTTCATGCACAGCCAGGGCAGTAACTTCAGCCTCTGGCTGCTTTGGCGTAAACATTCGCAGAGTGCGCAGACAGGGAGGGCTTGCTGTACTGGACTTTGGTTGCCCTTCCAGGTTCCACGCCTTCAGATTGACTGGTGCAGCTCCCTCATCGTGACCGAGTGTGATCAACAGCTTTTCTTTCTGCACGTCGTTCGGCAATTTTGGATGAATGCAAGAACACAACGCTTGCGCATTTGGTCAACATGTATGACAAAGCTTGCTACCTACTTCCAGATAAGCCACAAAGTCGACGCTCTTCACGTGCGCTTGGAAAGCTTGCTGAATCTGTAAGTTTCTGTCCAATAGAGCGACGCTGCCATCGGAGCATCCGGCCACTACTGAGTTTGCCCCTTGACAGCAGCATCCGACGGCTTGCGGAAATTCGTGATCTGTCTTGACGCTTTGCTCAAAAAAACTAAACTTTTTCCAACCTAGACTCAACATCGTTGAGGGTCCAGACACCAATTATCACCTAAACGAAATGTCAGCCATCCTAATCAGTTCGAGCAGCTTCAGTGTGCATGACTGAGTCACTACGCGCTCGTTCCGGGGACGCACATGTCAGGCACTACCCGGTCTCGATCACTCGAAATATGTTACCGGAATGTGCGACTTTCGATCTCTGATAAACACTGAAACCTCGACATGTTCGTTCACGGAGGTCATGTCTGCTCGAGCATCTCATGCGCCATGAATCGCGAGCTGCCATGCAATGCTCATGTAAATGTGCAGGGCCTAGGGCAGGGCTGTCTTTAGGGCGGTTGCACAATCAGGGCTGTTCTGGATTGACTGCATGCTGCCCAATACAGCATATATGCTTTGCTCGCGTCCGCAAATCGGAATAGTTGCTGCTGTTGAGCACCGGCGAACTCTGGGCCGAAACGTTTCTGTGATCTTCAGACTGTGTCGCTGTCTGGCGGTGTCCGCAGTGAAACTGAAACGCTTGTTAGGTCAGTTTGCTCTCTGCTCGAGCGAGCTCGTCGACTGCCTGCAACACCCAATCGGCTGGTGTCGAGAAACAAGTAAACCCTGTCAGGCCCTGCCGTATCCTCATGTCAGAAGCCAGGCAGGCCCTGCGCCAGGTGCTTCGTGCGGTTGATCAGTACCTGACCTCCGTGAACGGTAACAAGCAGTGGCGGGACCACATCATACAAGAATTCCGGCGAGCTGCTACCGACTCCAATCCAGAGCTGCAACGACAAAAGCTGCGAGAAGCTAAAGACTATGCACATCTGGTCACTAGTGTCCAAGAGCACAGGGTGAGACTTGGTCCAACTCTCAAGCAGCAGTAGCCTCAGTGCTACCTGCTGGTGTGTGACAGCTGTGACTTGCTGCGCTGCAGGCTCTTCTGCTGTCATACAACATAGGGGTTGACAGGGAGCAGGAAAGGCGAAAGCTGATGAGCGATACAGCTGCACGTGTGGGTCTCAGAATGCCAAAATACGCAGAAGAGGCAGACAGTGCGTAACAGTGTCTTTATATCAGCACTCAGTCTTTGCAAAAAAGCTGCAGGCCATGTTGTCTCATCAAACTAGCCATACCATTGCCAGAATGCACCACTGAGCAGCCTTACTGGAGAATTGCATGCCTGCTGATATGATATTAGTGATATCCAAGCAAAATGCAGAGCTGTCATTGATGAAATGCATGCTGAAGTGTGTACACTTAGCATGATGTCAAGCCTGCAACACAGAATTAGCACGAGCCAGCTCAGGCATGAAATTGCTGTCTCTGGTGTCAATCAGTTCCACATCCATGTGCATGGTGGAGAAATGGCATGCATTGCATCGCAACAGTGTATTATGTCAGTGTGAGGGATGACCAGGGCAAGCATTGTGGTTCGTTCAGAAGGACTTTTTTTACACCTCATGGCAGCAACTCAATATGATTGCCCAAGAAGCTGGCGTATACAATGACACCGTTCCAATCATTGAAGCTAGCTATGACATGTCTGTACAGCAATCATGTAATATGATGTTCATCATGCTGAAGTAAAAACTGCAAACAGTAATTTGCTATCCTCACATATGCATGGGCTGTTTTGACTCAAAGTGAGAACAGGCAAAGTGAAGGTCAATCTGCTAGGGCGCAAATTGCACATTTGCTCAGGCTTTGGTTCCATATGCCAACAAACAACACAGCGTGCAGATGATGACTTTCTTCTTATCCCTACCATGTTAGCACACGCCAACAGGGAACACACTAAACAACACAAAATCCTGCATCCACTATACTTTCAATCGCTACCCAATGACATGACTTGATCTGCCTCAAACAAATCTGCCTTGGCCTTCACACCATCTGAGATACTGAGTGAGTAGCACTGTCAGATCCGCCGCTGCTCCATGCAACGCTAGACACCTTGAACTTGTGACCGCCATTGACTGCAGAAGACATGTAAAGAGTGGTGACTTTCAACACACAGCCATCCCCGGTTTCCTGTTTTTCGACGCCAAAGGTTGCAAAATGCTCTTGAGATGCTCTAGCCGTGCTGTTGGCGTCAATCTTCAGCACAGGACAGCTGCAAGCCCCCAGACACTCCACTTGAGCCCAACCCATATTCTCATAACTTGCCAAATACCCTAAGCTCAATTTGTCCACCTGTAAGTCTTCTGGTAGCATCACCATGAGGACAAGACTCGCGCCTGGAACATCGGTTTGGAACCCTGGTTTCTTGCCGTCTACCCAATACCAGTCCACCGTATGCATCTTCATGTCTTGCAGAGCGTTTCCCCTAGTGCATGTGTTAGACAGCTCATCCAAAGCAGGATCGATGAACAGCGGCTTTGGCATGACTTGAGTCATCGCTTTGATGGCATGATCATGCTTGGCTGTGTACGCATTGGCGTCAGACAGGAATCTGATGACTAAGTTGCCCAGGAGCTTCACGCCACGCATGGACGGATGGATCAGGTCTGGCATCAGTGTCTGTTCCGGCAGGAAGCCGGCGACTTCTGCGTCGATTTCCGCCCAGTAGGCGTTGCGGAAGCTGATTGACTGAACCCCATAGCGATGCACGATATTCTGAATTTGGTCCTCGGTGCTGTTCCACAGTGTCATTGCACACTGGTGGTGCGAGTGATCAGGAGACCGTGCTTCTGCTTCTTCCTTTGAAACCAGGGTCAGGCAATCATGCTTGGGACCCCACCAATGGACCACAATGACTGCTGGCTGGTGAGGCAGCTTCAGAAGCTTCCGGACTAGCAGCTCATAGCCTTGCTGCTGCTGAGCAGGGTCAATGCCAAACCTGCATCATGTGTCAGTGACATCATTACTCCAGTCTTGCTGACAAGATAAAAGCATACTGACTTCACTCATTCTATAAAGTAGTGCAACAGCATACAAGTTGGCAAGCACACATGTCTGATGCTTGGATATAGCCATAGGCCTGAAATACATGTGGAAGTGCTGTGCATGAATAGTTCTCAAATCAGGCAGATAATTAAGTGTGCACTGCATTTGTGCTGCGGCAATGACATGCACACAGCTAAATTGGCCTTTCCCCATGTCAGCAAAGCAGACTTAGCATATGGCACAAGCGCAGCAAGCTGGCAGGTAATGGCAAGCCATAAGCATGCTGCTGATGCATGAGCAAATTCAGAAAAGACTGGCGTTGCAGACATGCATGTGCAGTTATGAGTGCCTGCATGGAAGCTCACCTGTCATTGTAGCTGTACTCCAAGAAAATGAGATCTGCATCTTTGCCGACCATGGCATCAAAGCACTCGGCTGTGGTGCGTGAGGTCGTCCCGCCAACAGCATTGTTGATGATCTGAACCCGTGGGTTCTGTTTCCTCAGCCAGTCAGAAACAGGAGCAACCCAGCAGGTCACACTAGGATTCTGGCAGTAGGAGGAAGATACGCTGCCGCCCACGAAGGTCACGGTAACTGGGTCGTTACGGCGCATCTTGTGGGAGACTTGGGCAAGACGTGAGAGGTCACCCCAGGAGAAGGCGGGGTGGGGGTGGGAGGTGGGTATGTCATGGTGGTACAGCATGTAGTAGCTGTCGTTCAGGTAGTTCTGCAATGCACCAGCACACAGGTCAGTCATAGCATCGAGGCCAGTTGCTCTTCATGCAGTCCGTCGTGCATGAGGCTTGGTGACACAAGTTGTTGTTAGCGAGCCTGCACTTTGGTGCCAATGCAAATACATGCTGTACAGGCAATCATGCAGGAAATCTGTCTCAATCAGGCGTCGCAGTCCACCAGGAGGAAACTTTACATGAGCACCTGGAAGCCTATCACATGCACAACAACGGGCGTCGAGAAGCAGTCACACCTTGTTCTTGTACTCAGGTGGGTGAGCATAGCATCTGTCCTTGTCAGGTGGGGCTATATCCATCCCTGGGATGGGCAAGTCCTGGTGGATGAAACAGGTGGCTGAGGCAGGGGGGTTGCCAGGGTGGAGAACATTATGATCACTGGGGGGGTGATTATCCACGTGACTTGGGGTGTGACTCAGCACATGGGGGGCTGCCTTGCTGTCATCTGGAAGGGAGTCTGGATAGTGGCGCTCCTTGATTAGGTCTGATGGCATACCCAACAAGCCCAAGATGTCTTTGCCCTCACTGTAGCCAAGGCTTTCTGTGGCATGCATGTGATGGGGATCAAATGAGTCATCCCCGGTGCTGATGTCAGCATAGGCAGCAGAATGGCGGAGGGGGTCTGAGCCAGCTTCATTGGTGGCTTCTGTGATGGGGTCATGGGTGACAGTTGCAGCAGCTGAGTGGTCAGCTGCATGGCCGAGATGTTCAGGTGCAGACTTGTATGCCAGCTGGAAAGCCTCCTGAGAGAGTTCTGAGTCACTGTCTGTGGAGGCTAGCTTGCTCAGTGCGTCAGCTTGCTCTTGGTTGTGCGCAATAAGGTCCGCTGTTTGTGTGAATTGGGACCGTGACCACTCATCGCCATCATGCTCTTTCAAGTCGGCCCCAGTGAATACTTCTGATTGCTCTGAGGGTGAGTCACCGCTGGAATCTGTGAGGAAGCTATCTGCCTGAAGGGCAGATGTGTCTGTTTGAAGGGTGGTAGGTCTAGGCTGAAAGGTTTCATCTGCCAAAACACGGCCTTCGTGCTGAACATACTCTGGGCCAATTATCAATTCCTGTCTGGGCCGGTCTGGCTGGTGCCATGCTGGTGGTTGTTGTTGCTGCAGCCTGATAGGCTGTTGCCCAGTGCTGTGAAGCGTAGGCAAATGGCCTGCAACAGCACCCAGACACTACAGCTCAGCGAGAAGTGTCAAGTCATCAACTGCAGAGCCTCGACACGTAAGTGAGCTTGCAGGGCAGCAGGCAATGTTCACAGTGTATGCTTTTGCATGAGTGATGTGAACTCAGAGTGCAAGAAGTGGGAGTATTGCATGAGTGATGTGAACTCAGAGTGCAAGAAGAGCGAGTGAGCAAGCAAGCAAAGTGGTGGACAGACACTTCAATCTTGATTGTAGCCAAGCAATATTGACAGGAGGTAGTGGACTGAAGGCTTACCGGGCAAGCACGCTCACAAGCAATGATGTTTCAGCTGCACAGTTCAGAAAGGGCTGCGCCACTGTTTGCAAAACAGCATTTGCAGGGGTCAAAACAGGTATTCAGAAGTGGAGGAGATACTGGGCTGTGATCGATGCCTCAGACACAAGCTATGCACATATGCGCCCAAATTCACCGTTTAATGCACGCAGAAGAATATGCTTACCTCCAAGGAGTCCGCTGAGAATGCTCCAGACAAAAATTGACACAGTGAACCAAGGTGCAGCGCGGATGATCGTTGCTGCCTCGAACACAGCCATGCCTGGCAATTTCTCGGACGAAAGTCCGATGCAGGTAAGGTCGTTCCGTAGTGACAGAACAAGCTTTAAAGTACGTGGCACAGATCAGCTCTGCCAGCCATCGTTGACGGTCGAAGACAGGCAGGCTGTACTATCGGGGTTCACAAGCTGGTTCCAAGGACCAAAACGAGCAATCAATCTCTAAAAGTGCGGCAGCCAATGCTGCCAGACACCCAGCTTGTCGTCGCGACCAAGACTTTAAGCTCGAGAGTATCATACGACTAATTAGTCAACCTTAACAACCATGCCTTGCTGCAAGTCTGCCATTTATGATTTGATAGCTTGATGGCAGTGGTAAAACATGATAACGGTAGTGGTAAACATTCATTCAAATGCACTGAAGCCTTTACGACGGAAAGGTCTGTCTCGCAGAGTCACAACCTGCCATATCTGTGAATGCGACATTGCCACTGAGCAATAGCCCATTGCATAATCAATAGCAACAACGTCAATCAGCTAGTACTGATCTACGAAGCTATGATTGGATGTGAACGTTGACAAAGCACACTTTATTTGCTGGATTGGCTAGGGACAACAGCTCAACCACTTGGTCCAGCTAGCTGCCCCATTACATACTCAGCTGTATGATGAAGCATGGCTGACCGCTGTTCATGAGGTATTTTTGAGGACCATACTTCTTTTCCACTGCGCTCCTTGACCTCCGATCAACCCAATGTCGGCTAGGTGCTAGGTTGTGAGGCTGACAGTTGCTGTTACTCAAACTTGTCACTGTGTCTGAGTGGGCAGTGACATGTTCGGTGGCAATTCGCCAATCTGGTCATATCTCTCAGCAATCTTTGAGGGTGGCCTAGCAGGGCGTGGCAGCTGCCTGCCCTTCTCAGGAAAGAAGTCTGGGGTCAGCAGGGCTCGCAAGCCCAGCTGGTTGTAGTACACTGTTGTAACACTGCCTCCAGCCTTCTCCACTGCTTGCTGAGCTGACTTGGAGGTTTCGCTGACTTGCAAGTGTATGGGAACCTGAAACTCAGCGGCACCCTGCAGGCAGGCCACACACACTGGACCAGACAGATGGAGCTACCGAAAGGTTGTCCTACATGCATTAAAGTATGCAGTTGGCTGTGTCTCAGACCAACATGCAACATCTGATGAATGTAAGAAGTCTGAGTGCAGCAGGGCAATGCTGCAATGAATTGGCATTAGTGAAACACAATTCACACAGTGCAAGCATGCACTTTCAATACTGCAAAAGCACACCATAGGTTTGAGCTTTGCTGAACTTGTTTTTGAAGATGCGTGCAGTGTTATGCCCAAGAATCAGGTGTACTGACTGAAGGCTCACCCGCCCTAGAAGCTTCACACCGGATGAGACTTTTTTGCCTATCAAGCCAGCATCACGCAGCGTTTGCATTGTGATGACTGACGATGTATCTAAGCGGCCTTGCTGAATGCGTTTGGAGACAGCATCAAGGTTCACAGTAAGCAGATCTTTTTGGAACCTGCAGGTCATAGAAGTCTAAAGACTGTCCCAAGTGCCATACACGGCAATTGCGTGCATTTATGGCAGCGGTGTACTTACGGGTTTGTAAAGCCCCGCTTGCCAATCCTTAGTCGTAGAGGGGTTTGCCCTCCCTCAAAGCCAAGCTTGGGACTCCGGCCTGAATTGAGCACAGCAGCGAATTCGACATGCACATCATATTTGAGTGAGATTGCATGACAGCCCCTTGCAGATAACACTTTCCAACAGGCACCTGTTCTGGCCTTCTGCCCCTTGTGTCCTCGGCCTGAAGTTTTACCCAGGCCTGAGCCGGTTCCTCGGCCAACACGCTTGGGCTGCAAAGCGTTTCTGGCTCAGGCATGGCTTGCAGCAACAGCAAATTTTCCAACTTAGGACACGTACAGAATGAGTAGCGCCTGGGTTATCCCGCAAGGTGTTAAGAGCCACTAATTGCTCCGGATCTTCGCTCAAGGTCCGCAACAACCGGACTGTTTGCGGCAACCAGGGCGGCAGGGCGCACTGGGTACGTTCCAGCAATTGAACAGAACGACAGTAAGTCTTCGCGGCTTCACAAAGACGTTGACCTACTGACTTGCCGCAACGCATGTCTCAGCCCCCCAGAAAGCGAGTTGTCGCGTAACAAAGGAAGGCCAAGTATGTGGCCAGATCACCGATAGCGAATTCGGCATTCAGGTGCATGCAAACTCTGTAATTTCGCCATCAGAAAAGATGAGCATCAAGTGCTGAATTGAATGACTTGACAACAGCTACCGGCGAGGCGGTTTCCGACAGTTCACAGGCATGAGAGCAAGGCAATCTTCTTCACCATGCCATTGCGGAGTCTGCATGCACGTGCGTTGACTTTGCGCTTAGTTCTTGATCTCGGCTGTCGTTTGCAAATTATGCTGCTCTGGCAATATAAGCATTTTGGGCAAGTTCAGCAGCAGCAGTGACAGCCCTGCAAGGCCATGTCCGGGCAAGCAGACTTGCTTGAGTATATTGACTTTCGAAGTGTTGAGTGCTTAAATCAGCAGCCCGCACACCCCATTGGCAACGCTCTGAAGCAGGGTTACAGGTACAGCAGCTGTTGTGAGAGCGTATTTCTACCCCATCGAAACTTAGCACGTAGCTGAGCCATGCTGATCTTGCACAGAGACGATCAAGGCCTTTACCTTGAGTCTGACACAGATGAGCAACTGCTGATCCACATTCCTTTCAATCAAGGTGTGAGTCGATGTGACATTGCTATGTCTCCGTATGCTTTTGATGCTTTGATGCCAAGAAGGTTGTTCGTTGAGTGCACAATCTACTAAGCATTAGGTGACGCGTCTTACAATAAAGCTGATCTGCTTTGCAGCTGTGAAACTAAACTCACTGGTAATCAAGAGCTCAGGGACTGAGGGGCGGGGCCCCAGGAGTATCAGACTCTTCAAAAATACACCTAGCATTGGCTTTGGGGAAGCTGAGAATGCACCTGCAGTTCAAGAGTTTGAGCTGACAGAGAAGGATTTGGAGGGTGAAGCTCTTACTCTTAGGTCAGGTCATGATGGCTAAGCAGAGTATACTGAATCATATTCAGAGTGCATTCATATTGCCTAATTAGTGACGTTTGTTGGTGCATGCAGATTTGTCAAGTTTCAGTCTCTTACTTCACTCAGCATCTTTGTGGCCAACAATCAAGGAGACGAGGAGAACACAAGGATACAGAAAATTGCCATCTTTGGTCAAAGTGGTGAGACAATGAATGTTGCTGACATCAAAAAAGCTGGCGAAGAGGAAAAGAAGTGATTGCTGCTGCAATGGTACCTTCACTGGTGCCATCGCCTGTGGCGGACCACAAGGTGGCTCATGTATGCTCACAGCAGCAGTATTGTCACCAGGGCCCATTTCCAAAGCGGCAGTGCTACAGCTAGCCAGCAGTAAAAACTCTGTAGCAAGATGGCAGCTTGCTCTTGGCAGCAATTGCAAATGCTGTAAATGTAGATGAGGGTTCCTGATCACACTGCAAATAAACAATGCAGTGTCACTATCTGATTCTGATTTGATTGGGGAGTTCACACAGTGAACTAACGAATAGGGCATATTGACAGTCAAGCTGCATGCAGCCTGCGCAGGCTGATGATGGACAACAGTGCCCCTTATGTCTATGTCTAGCGCAACTTTCGCTACAGGCAATCGATGCGTGCTTATTGCAAACAATCCTATGCCCTCAGCTCAATGCATTGAGCATATGATCATGACGCCTGCATGGCCCAATTTTGTGAACGGATCTCAGCTGAGTGGCTGCAGTAAGCTATGACTGCAGTAAGCTATGACTGCAGTAAGCTATCTTGAGTCAGTGAAAACGGCATGGATCCATGCTGTGTAGCGCTACCCTTGTACTCTTTTTGGCGCGAAGTGCGGCTTGATGCCGCTATTTGATACCATGTTGTGTCCTGCAGCAACTAGACCAAGATACCATTGGACCAAAAAAATCCAGTTGAATTTGATTCCATGACAAACGTTTAGTTAACTGCGATCCGCTTGCCGACAGCTTCTTGAGAACGTGTGGCTTGCTTAAGTTGACAGGGTCATGGAAAATCTGGTAGACGTGGAGGTTCAGCTTGCGCAAGCTGGACGACAAATTACTCTTGTGAGCCTCCGCAGATGCGTATCCGCGTGAAAGCATGCTGGCATGCCACTTACTTCAAAATCCACACGTGGCTGCCCAGTGTACCGTTGTACTCCAGGTGAGTAATCAAAGCCATGACCAAATCACCAATCACAGCGAAAATGTGAGCTGTCCCGGAAGAAAAGCAAAACGGCTTCGACTATTCCCAGGGCGTGCAACACAGTTCGAATCGCTCATGAGCAGTGTACGTATGCTAGCTCTTGAAAGGCCGCCGTGCCTTGTAGTTCTTGCAACAGATTTTGCCTTGGTAGGAGACTGAAAACAGTTTTGGCGGGTGCCAGCAAGTGTACATTTGACAGGGTTCAAGGACACTACTTACCGCATATCCTCCCATCGGTTAACGCACTGCCAACTACAGTCTACAGAAACAATTCTGGCAGCAGGTATCGTCGAGCAGCGTCTTGATGCCTCCTGTCAAGTTTAGCAAACACTTTGCTGTCACCCAGTTGCTGGCATGGCATTTCGGAATCGGCTGTCATGCGTAGTCTTGTGCACGCATGCACCGGTCCAGACTCACAGTCCAGATTCACGTCCATCGGCTGGTTTTGGCAGGTTTCTGCGCAAAAATGGAAGGGTTTACATTTTCACTGAGACTCGGCGGCAGGATCATAGGCCGTGTCGCCGCTGAGCTTGACCCCTTGGAAAGCCTGGCGTGTGCCAAAGGTGCAGCAAGCTCTTTGGTCCTGGCTTTCCAGCAACCTCTCCGCCGACAGTGGTCACACGTGTTTAGCAACGCTTCCACCTGCAGGAAGCTTGACAGAGGCTGCAGAAAGGGCCTTGGGACATAAGGTGGTGATCAAACGATTTATGGTGACTGTCTGGGGAAGAACAGGTTTTCTACAGCCAGAAGTGGAATTTGCGCCCCTTGGCGGTAAGTGTTAATATTGGATGCTACCACACAGCTGTTTTCTGATGCTCAACGCTCTTTTGCGTGTGCAGAATGCACCTCAGTCATGACAAGTCGCAGTGTAGTGCTGGATCTTGGAATCCCTGTTGTTCAGCCATCAGATGCGCTGCAGTACAAGTCACAGTCGCCCATGAGACGCTCCTGCAGCAGCAACAGCATTGTGTCAGCCTGTGATCATTTTGAGTTCTACAAGGAGTCTTACTGATGATTGAGAAATGCTGCACCTTGTAGTCTGCTAGTCTCGAACAGCATCAGAAGCACTTGCGCAGCCAGCAGGCTCACCTGCCACTCACAGAATACCTGGACTTGGTATTGGTGATGCTGCGAGCGAAGATCAACAATGCATCGATATTTCAGACCCTTGGAGTTAATGACAACCTGCTGTACCAGATGGACCTGTTTGGACAGGTCATTATTGTGGACCCTGGGGCTGGAATAATGACGTGTCAGATCAGTAGGTTGTCCACAAGAGTCTTAAGTTGTCTTTCTGGCAGGCAGTGAAGTTGCACAGAAGACAGCCATCCACCATAGGAGAGAAACACATTGTGGCTGCATGATAGCCCGTGTTTGCAGCAGTTCTGGCATAGCAGCTCCCCTGTAGCACCTTAAGATATCTGAGTTTTGCTTTTCCCTTCTTATTTCATGACAACATTTGAGTGTATCATGAGGCATGTTTACAGTGTGTGGCCAAGTCAAGTCACATTGATTGTGGGTAAGCTACATGCACTGTTAGCTTTAAGTAGGGTCTTAGTAACGAGTCAATTTGGTAGCTAGGGCTGTGCAATGTCTAGGTAGGTAAAATGTGTTTTGTTGTGTGTAGCATGTGTGAGGACATGCATGTCCTTGATGCTGTTTCTGCAAATGACAGTTTGATCTACAAAGCTGTACAATTGTGACAAACTTTCATGCTGTGATGATTGTGTCGTCTCTGTCTGCTGTTGAGCTGCTAAAAACCAGAAGCTTTGCTGCTGGTTTGCATGCACAGCATTCTGCCCAATGTAGTGCTGGTGATGGCCCAATTATTGCTCTTTATCTTTGCTTACAGCCCATAAAGCACCTCTCACATGCATCACCTCATCTTTCATGTGCGATGTTGGACAAACTGACTTTGCATAGGGCACGTGTGCTTGACATCAGTAACACATGCGATTGATGCTGGGATCAAAAGGTTGAGGTAATCTTGTCCCTCAAATGATCAGGCAACAGCAGCTTTTGGCAGCCAGACAGGGCTGCTCTGTCACCTACACCACTGTCGTGCAGAGGTCCAAGTCACTGTTATCCAGTGCAGGCTGATTGTAGACTATCTGACTGTATAGACTATCATCACTAAGTGATGGTTCTACTAAAGTACCCAAATCCATAACCAGTTTGCTGAAAACTGGATTGTACCTCCTGCTCTGCAGAGTCAGCTGGCATGCGCCGGTTACGCAAGTGCCTGGGCTGCATTTGCTGGGCTTGCATTCAACTACCTTTCAGCAATCCCTGTCTCGAGTGCATATGACTGACCAGGCCTGCCTGTGCATGATGTATGATTACAGAAACATTGACGCCACAGACAGCCTCCCAGAAGTCCGCTTTGATATTGCTGTCTTCACATTGTAGAATGCAGCCATTGACGGAAACAACCTGTGGCAACTGGTTGGGCCTGTTGTCCAATTGCATGTGTATCTGATTGGCGCAAAATTTGACACTGCGGTGCTGCTGTGCTGTGTAAAGCACTCCAGGCAAGACCCATGGACCTGCTATAGTGTACAGCAGAGCACTCAATGCTAACCTGACCTGGCACAGCTGAGTCAAGGGTCACTCTGACAGCCAGCACCCCACAGTCATTTGGCTGAGCTTCCTGATGCAGCACACTGGGGTCAGCTTATATGGGAAACACACATGATGACCCCAGCATCTGCAAAGCATCTTGACAAATGCAATGCAGGACTTTGACAGTTGTCAACAGCAGGATCTACTGTATTGCCTTGCTCAGCAGCTGCACAAAACACACATGAATGCCAGACATGAGGTGGCAATAGGGGCAAAGATGAAGCAGCAGGCTGCATGACAGCTGTCAGGCTTGCAACGGTCCGTCCCTTTTGTACATGCAAGTTGACTTGCCACTACATGTTCATTGGCATTACAGCAGAGCCATGATCTATTGTGATGACACCATCAGCTGATCAACACACCTGCATCGTGCTTTCTTGCATGACTTGACTGCAAGCTTCATCAACAGGAAGGTCCAGGTTGAACATTCTGTGACAGCACTCCTTTGCCAGGCAAGCTCTGATGATGACCTCCCCCACCCCACTAACACTACAGGCTACCCCAGGCCTGCACACATGTGTCACAGCAAAACTGGCAAAGTGTATAGACAGCAAATTCACACACAGGAGGAGGAGGTGGATTTGAGGGTGTATGTTTAGGGTTTAAAGTGTCAGGCACGGCATAGACTGCACACTTGCATAGAGCATAAATAGGCTGCCAATACATATGACTCTGTGCCACTGTGACGCAATGCAACATCACGGTGAGTGTTTGGCATAGGTCATGGCAGAATTTGCGTCTCAAAGCATCAAGGTCCTGAACCAGTAAGAGAGGCTTGCATGCAAGGCTTGCAGGTGTCCTATCAGAGCAATGAATGTGAAATGCCATGCACTTGGAGATTCGTGGTAGGCAAAGGTAAACAGGAAATGCATGATAGGCATAGGGTAAACAGGAAATGCATGATAGGCAAAGGTAAACAGGGAATGCATGATAGGCAAAGGTAAACAGGAAATGCATGATAGGCAAAGGTAAACAAGGAATGCATGATAGGCAAAGGTGAACAGGGAATGCATGATACAGAAAGGCAAACAGGACAAGCAGGGGCCCCACCGAGCCCGGGAAGCGTCAGCATCAGCAGCCCAGCAGCCACAGGCATACATTGCAGCTTCACCCACCCTTCCTGGCACCTTCATGGCTATACCCCCTGATGACACTCCAGCCCCCACACGTCCTGTATACACACTAATCATAGTGTTGTACAAAACACACAATTGCCCCACATGATCAATATGATCAATATGACTGTGGGTGACTAGATTATGGTGTGAGTAGATCATGGTGTGAGTAAATCATGGTGTGAGTGTGAGTAGATCATGGTGTGAGTAGATCATGGTGTGAGTAAATCATGGTGTGAGTGTGAGTAGATCATGGTGTGAGTAGATCATGGTGTGAGTGTGAGTAGATCATGGTGTGAGTAGATCATGGTGTGAGTAGATCCTAGACAGACCAGCAAGGGCATCAGCACACCTAGGAATTGACTCAAGATGCCTGTATGCCTGCTGCATATGATGTGATGATCACATGCAGATGTCTGATCTACATGGAAGCTTGACTGACAGGTCACATGGGGCTGACACAGCCTTGGCAGCATGGTCTGACCTGCTGCATCAACGTACACGGCACCTACAGTGTCGTTCAGGTGACTTGCATGCTCCTCCGTCAACTTGCAAGGCTGCTGTTGGACGCTGATCCCTGACTGAGTCAAACCACTTTGTATAGCCTGCTGCTGCTGCTGCTGCTGCCGCTGCTGTGCTTCTCTGTCCTGCTGCATGTCTGGTGACAAACGCTGCTTTTTTGTCTTAAGTGGGCAGTTTGAGCTTTGTCTGGCAGGATTGGCAGCAGCAGTCTGCATCATATCTGGTGGATGCGTTGCAGCAGTCTGCTGAGCATCTGGTGCCTGAGGTGCTGCAGACTTCTCATGAGATGACCCCTGCCTTGGATGCTGTGCAGGCTGCTGTTTCTTGGCGGCATCTTCATGGATCATGGCTTTGTATTTCTGCCATAGCTCAAGCGCTCTGGGTGTGACATGCCACTGCAGTCAATGATAAGCATGATAAGCCAACTGACAGCAAGCACTATCACTGCTCAGCACAGCAGGCATGAGCCCACTAGCAGCACAGATTGGAGGCATGGGTTGTGAGGTAATCAGCAGAGACCGACATATATGAGTGGGCATATTCAAAGGGCACCCAGCGTAAATGTTCAGGTCACACGCAGTCCCTGTTCTTGCTGACAGCACACCAAAAACTCTGCTTGGAATAAATGCCATGCGTAGCCCGATACAGCGCATGTACAGCTCAGGAGGAGTCATGCTTGGCATGCTTCTTGCAAACCAGAGGACTTGTGCTTCCAAATCAAGCTTTCATCACGCTGTCTCAGAAACATAAGTTGCTCCCTACTGCATGTGCTTAGATCGACAACAAGCAGCGACATGGCAGCATGATGCACCTCTGATTCACCTTGGCAGCACTTTCGATTGAGGGAGCTGTTGGGAGGCCTTTTAAACGCGCCCATACATACGCTTCAGTTCCCGCCAAGAACCTGCACTCAGCAGTGATACTCGGTGCCTGTCACATTTGCTGCAGGTGTAGGCACAATCAACAGCAACGTTGGCAGATTGAAAGCTTACTGCCCACGTTTATTCCCAAGAACAAGGTCAACAGTGCATAGAGTGTTACAGGGTTGAATATGCTGCGAGCAGAGTGTTGCTTTGACACTCACGTGCACACTCACATGGGCCTGACACGTCCCAGGGATAGCGGCTGCTGGCTTTCCTCTGCCAGCAAAGCAGCTGCGGCTATGGCGCTGCCTAAGCCTGTAGTACATGCACACATGATGTGCAATATTGCGACAGTGCTGTGTAGGTGATGCTACAAAAGTTAGCTCTTTTCAATCCCAAAACGTCTGTTTCAGTTCAGAAACGTCATCCTCACACTGGAAAGTTGAATAGAGAAACGTCTGGGGACAGTAAAAACGCATTTCTACATTGTGGAGGTGTTTTAGAATGCTTGTAGTCTAGCAATATCTCTGCTGGTCCTACAGTGGCCAAAGTGCAAACTGACATGTGAGCATATCGGAGTAGAAAACTTTTCACCGGATTCTAAGAAAAGGGTCTGCTAATTGATTGCCAGCAGTTGGTCGTGTACCTGGTGTTGCACCAACGGCTGCAAAGGTGCAGTCTCCAAGCATGATGCTGGCATCTGCTTCAACAGTACCGTTTAGGGTCAGATTGGAGCCGATGCCTGCATTTGTGTGCTCATTTTCCTGGACAAAGCAAGGCAACAACCTCGCACGAAATCAATGGTTGCAACCCCCATGTATTGACTTTAAGCAAAGCCAACTGGAGCACCTGCCTCTAGCGCCTGAACAGCTTGTTGCACACCAGACATGCAATTTGACGTGCCTGCGGCGGCTTGGCAAGCAGATCGAAGGGCTGCGTGACCATAAATCAGTCAGGTCGGGCCGATTGTGGGCCCGCTTGCTGACGTCTGGCAGCCGTTTACCCTTGAGATAGGTGTTTTCGTACTTGTGGGAGTGATAACCGGCGCCGACGTGCACGGCAACGAAGCCTGGCTGACAGCACAGCTCTGGTTCTTGCATAGAGAGCCAGGGTTGAAATGCAGACTGGCACAGCCAAGTTCGCGTCGCCGAGCTGACAGATGATCACTGATGCTCGACGATCAAAGCTCTCTGCCTAGGCAGGCCTGCCGTGCCAGGAGCAGATCAAATATACTTGTTTGAGCCGCAGCGTTCCAGACGAGTTCGTGGAACGTGTCACAGCTGGGTGATGAGCGTTGAACGCTTGATGGTCATCAGGATCCGACCGAATAGGTCAATGCACAGGCTAGCAGATGTTGCATCAAATTCTCAAGGATTTAATTCAGGGGCATAGTATGTACTACATGACTTTTAAAGCTACAGGGTAAGACTAGCACACATTGCAAACAGTCAGTCACCACAAATGTAGTTCTTCACTCCTCAACACTGCCACCATCCAGGTATGTGTGCACAGCTTCTGAAGAATTGCAGTCAAGAGACAGCAGGTTGCTAATCATGCTTCTGTACCGAGCTTCTCTTTCTGCATGAGAAGGTGCACTTATCTGCTGGATTGCCTTCCCCTGCTGCTGCAAACCAATCACCTGGGCAGCAAACAATGAGCATCTATAACAGATTTGACACATTGGCACTTCATATCTAGAGCAATTGCTTCCTCACTAGATGACTACATATGTGACGATCTGCAGCGTGCACTGTTGCATCATACCACTGCGCAAATGGCCCAATGGCTGCAAACCTGTCTTGCCAGGAATCAACGTGCCACACCGGTTGTTTGCAAATTACCACATGGCAATGACAAAAGAATTGGTATTGCAATGTCTCAATAAATAGCAGGTCTTGCTGTGCACTGCCTGCAAGCGTCACCTGTGCTGCTCTCTCTACGATGTCAGCCCTCATGCCAGCCATGTGAGCGCAATTTAGCCCAAAGCTTGGAGCTGCATATCCTGCACACCATGTCGCTCTGTGGAAGCATGCTGCACACATGCTCAAATATCTTGCTCAGCAAGGTGTATAGCACTTGGGTCACTTTGACAGGGTCTATGCTTGCCTCACTTAGAACCCTGGCTGCCAACAGGCCATGTTGTGACAGGCTGCAACAACTGGCAGAAGGTGCAGCAACAAATGAGATTGTGCCATACATAGATGATTGAGGTTTTGGTCATCTGGGGAAGTACCAGATACAAAGTACATGCCATGCATGACACAGCCCCATGGTGCTGTAGTATGCTATACAGTTTGTGGTGCAAGATGCCACACCTGACACCAGATTATACAGGAAGACAACCTTCTTGGTGTAAGCAGAGTCTGATTCCGGCGGTGTCTCTGCCAGGACGTTCATGGTAAAGAAAGAGAGCTGGGGACACCTGAAAAAGAAAAGAAAAGTATATGCCTTTTGGCGTTAAGTTAATGAGAAGCCAAGTGTTACACTGGGCTGCTCAGGTTGAGACACCTGCAAGAGTGCAGGGATGTGGTGACACATCCTTCCAGAGTGAATGAGATCCCCTGCTGTTCAGCAAATTTGCATCACACTCAGGCAGTCTCATTCTGGAATTTTGACAGGCGCCATGGGAGCATGAGATGCATTTTCATGAGAAGGTTTGCTGACTCATCCTTCCAGAGTGCATGAGATCCCCTGCTATTTAGCAACCACACTCAGAATCAACTCAGACACTGTCATTATGGATCACTTCAGCGCGAATGAGCTCCCCTGCTGTTCAGCAATCCCACTCAGAATCAACTCACACAGTCTCATCATGGCACTTGTACAAGCGCCAGCAATGCGTGCAATATGTGCTCATGAGACAGTAATGCCATGCTAGGCAATGTGCCTGTGCTTTGTTGTCCTTTTTCATGTGTTGTTTGCTTTGCTTACTTTATAATTCCAAACAATTACATATCAATTTTTTCATTTTATAACTTACAGTCTGGGGTGTGGAGCCAGTAGTGACTCATCAGACATCCTGGCTTGAGAGCACAGGTGTATGTGGTGTGCAACAAAACCAAGCTGGTGGGAGTTCTGTTCGAAAAAGAGCCTAATGTCCCGTTGTTGGTAGTTTCGGCCAAATACCGAAAATGTCATCAATCAATAGCCTCAATATTCTCAAGACTTGAGCAACGTCGGCCCAAATGCCGGTCAAAAACACAAAGGTTGTGGCAACAGTGCTGAGGTGGAGTCTCCCCCACCTTCGCAGGATTGGCTGGCTGAGCAGGTCACTGAAGTGAGTGCAGGCTAGCAGCTTGGGTGGCACTGGCATTGATGCAAAGTGGTGCAGGCTAGCAGCCAGCAGCCCTACGCCGTCTGTTGTCAAAGTGCCCTTGCCAAACTCATCCACAATGCACAAACACCTGCACATCGCCCTGCAACTTTGCCTTGCACAGTCACAAGAACATTATAAGTGCAAGGCATCAGCAGTGCGAGTGTCAGTGACACAGCAGGGGGGGGGGATGGGGCTATGATGCAGCCCTCTGGGCTCAGACAGTGCATAAAGTATTGTAGGTCTGTCTGTGAGAAACGCTGTAGGTCTGTCTGTGAGAAACCCTGTAGTTTTGTCTGGGAGAACTGCTGTGAGTCTGTCTGCATTAAGTCTGTCCATGACGCGTGCCGTAACTCTGTGACTGCAGTACAGGGTTGTGCAGACACATGTACTCAAAGTGCACAGCACAGAAGATGACCTCACTGAGCTGTGGCAACTAGCACATGCCCTTTGATAGCTGAGCATGCGACTGTTTTACTAATAAGTAGCTAACTTTTGTTGCTGCACTGCAGTAGGGGCTGCTGACAGCAAGGCCATCTGCTACTACCCAGCAAGGTTGCTAAGGCACTTCCATTCCAGCAGACAGAGTGAGCAACAAAGCTCTCAGCATGCTGCAGGCAGTGCATCACCTTGGTGTGGCAAGCTGCAGCATTGTAGCTAGCTGGCTGAGGTCGATCATGAAAATGGATTGTAGCACACTGACTGCAGGCAGTGCGTCACCTAGGCATGGCAAGCTGCAACATTGTAGCTAGCTGGCTGAGGTCAATCATGAAGGTGAATTGTGACACACTGACTGCAGGCAGTGAATCACCTTGGTGTGGCAAGCTGCAGCATTGTAGCTAGCTGGCTGAGGTCAATCATGAAAATGGATTGTAGCACACTGACTGCAGGCAGTGAATCACCTAGGTGTGGCAAGCTGCAGCATTGTAGCTAGCTGGCTGAGGTCGATCATGAAAGTGGATTGTGGCACACTGACAGAGTCATGGCTGGCGATGCGAGTGAAGATGCGGTCTGTCAGGCCAATGGTCGCTTCTGCAGCAGGTACAAAGGAGCCCACATGGGCTAGGAACACGACCAGTGCCACCTGCTTTGTGTAGCAGCTTTTGCCTGAAAGGTTAGGCCCTGTGATCACCTGAAAGACAGAAATGAAAAGAGTACAGCTGTTGGCATTGATTATAGAAAAGCCCAAGAATGGTAGCTTCTGCAGCAGGTACAAAGGAGCCCACATGGGCTAGGAACACGATCAGTGCCACCTGCTTTGTGTAGCAGCTTTTGCCCGAGAGGTTACGCCCTGTGATCACCTGACAGAAGAAGAAAAAGACTACGCCTTTCGGCATTCATTATAGAAAAGCCCAAGAATGGTAGCTTTTGCCCGAGAGGTTAGGCCCTGTGATGACCTGAAAGAAGGAGAAAGATATCAAGACGCAATGTTCAACCAATGGGGCACTGTAGGTGTGTTTGGGTACCATCACCAGGCATTGGGAAAGGGAAAGGGGGTCGCAAAGCAGATTACGCCTTGCGACATTCAGTATAGAAAACCCAAGAATGAGATGTGTGTGGCTTGATCACCTGAAAAGAATAGCACAGTAAAAGCATCCTGTGGTATATCAGCCTTGTTAAGATGTGCCAAGATAGGTATTAACAAATTGCACCATGCTGTCAAGCTGAAAGGTTATCAGTATTTAGCAGACAATCCCCTCTTGGGTGTGAAACTCATCAGGGTGTTTGACCTGACCGCATAAGTGTCACAACCGCCTGTGGATGGAGGTGTCATCAAAAGCTGCAAACCGACAAGACTACAGCAAGCTGGTCACAGAGTAGCCATACACCTGCGCACAGTTGTGTGAGCATTTGTATTGCGCAACATGATATGGGTTTTGCTATGTCACTCTATCTGCAGTTGTCATGTTGCTAAGGTCATGTTGCCACGGCATTGCTGTGGAAGCTTGAGGTGGGCACAAGCTGCACCAAATGCAAAATGTGCCATGAGAAGGCTGGAAACAAGCATGCAAGACCTCAATATAGCATGTTTTCACCTGAACGCGTGAGTCATCCTCGTTCATGTGGGTATCATTGGGTATGTAGTTGTCCACAACCATCTCTGTCAGCATGTGCCGGCCTGCATCAACAGCCTCTTATAGCAGTCACGCCAGTGCTTTTCCACCAGCGACATCTGCATGTGTTGGACATGCAATGTGACTGTGACACGCACCCATGCCATACAGGCAGCTTGCACTTTACTGCAGATCAACCAAGCTTGATGGTTCATGGCCTGAGACCAGCAAAGATGCGTCAAGCAGCGACCTCTGATGCTGCTTGTCCATCCATCATCATAGCATACTGCTAGATGCTGGAATGTATTATGATGACGCCAAGTAGCTTAGCTGTGTACAGCACATGTCTAGTAATCTCATCACATCACATCACATCACATCACATCACATCACATCACATCACATCACATCACATCACATCACATCACATCACATCACATCACATCACATCACATCACATCACATCACATCACATCACATCACATCACTTCACATCACATCACATCACATCACATCACATCACATCACATCACATCACATCACATCACATCACATCACATCACATCACATCACATCACATCACATCACATCACATCACATCACTCGTACCTTGTTTGATGTGCAATACATTGTCCTTTGCGAGAAGTGGGCAAGTGTAGTCACCCATACCTTGTTTGATGTGCAACACATTGTCCTTTGTGAGGAGGGGGCGAGTGTAGTGGTGCTCTCTGGCGGCCAGGGCAAGGGACATAAGGCAGTCCACCTCAGCAGCTACAGCCACAGCTCGGTTGAGGTGAGGTCTGTACTCACACAGCCTCTGAATGAGCTCTGTGCAGATGCTGCCCTGCATCATTCACTCTTCTGTCACACAAGAGTGATTGCACAACGGCAAGTTGACAAGTCAACTGTCACAGAACACGTGAATATGTGCCATCTTACATGGTCCGGCTGCTCCTTCTGCTGCCTGTAGCCACACATTGCAACACTGTCTGAGTTCAAGTGCTGCAGCCACACAATGCAACACTGTCTGAGTGCAAGTGCTGCAGTACTCAAGACATTTCTCCGATGTGGAGACGCAATTTTACTGTCCCCAGGCGTGCCTGAGTTTCAATTTCCTTCTGTATGATGGACGCTCCTGTGGTAAAACAGACATTGCAGGATTGGGAAAGGCTATCATTGTGCTGTATAACGACATACCTTGTCATGGCTGAGCTTGATCCATTAGACATTGACAGCAAAGGAATATGCTTGCATGACTACTTAGACTGCTTGAGTCTATTTGCAGACAGAGCTGACCTCAAGGTCTTGTATCTTATGCAGCATGTCCCCAAAGTGTGCATTGAGCTGGCGTGTCCTGTCTGTGTGATAGTACATGCCGCCCACTCCGCCTCCATTTCCTTCAAAGGCAAACTGGAAGTCTGGCAGAAAATCCTCCAGGGCTGCACTCAGCCTTTGCCCCTCCAAACGCATCACAAAGCCGACCTGTGATGGCAGTCATTGAGAATGGGGTATGGTCTCCAACAGGGGGGAACATGGGGCTGCGCCATATGCCTGTTTGTCTGAGTGAGGATGCATGCAGGCATGCTGAATATGCAGCTCGCCTTGCAACTTTGTGTTGTTGCAGATGTGCATGCAGCAGGTTTGATCTTCAGACCTTGTTTTGAGTTACTGCATGCCAATTGCCTTGCAACCAGCAACACCACCTTGTAATTGTTTTGGACTGATAGAGGCCTCGCTGTGCTTGCATCATGCCAAATCATGCACACCACAGCATATTTGCAAATCTGGCATCATGCCAATACTGGCATCATGCCAAATCATGCACACTGCGACATGTTTGCAAATCTGGCATCATGCCTAATCTGGCATCATGCCAAATCATGCACACCATGACATATTTGCTTGGCTTCATGCCAAACTTGGCTTCATGCAAAATCATGCACACCACGACATGTTTGCAAATTTGGTATCATGCCAAACTTGGCTTCATGCAAAATCATGCACACCACGAAATGTTTGCTTGGCTTCATGCAAAATCATGCACACCACGACATGTTTGCAAGTCTGGCATCACGTCCAAGGCCCACCAAGCTTGACAGCACAATCACGTGAGGCATGTACAGAATAGACCAGAGCTAGAAAGCACAATCACCTGAGGCATGTACAGAATTGACCACAGCTGCTGGTTCACAAGACTGCCCAGCTGCCGGGGGATTCTAGCAAGCTCTTGCTCCACCACCTGTGTTGATGAAAAATGCTGTCAATGCTTGTCTGAGAAAGACACAATCTTGTTGCACGCAATGCATCATGGCAGCATCCAACCACGAGTTGCCATCACGGATTTGCACTGAATGACAATGCGCTGCACGACAATGCACTGAATGACAATGTAAGGCAAGCTCAGTCTTTTGCCAACATTTTTGGTTTTCAACTGTCTCTCCAATAGGGCTGTCATGGGGAGTGTACAGACAATTTAGCCCAAAGAAGGCAAGCAGATTGTCAATCAGGGTTGGTCAACTGCCTTGCCTTTGTGAGGAAGTCTGGCAGTCCATGGTATGTGTGCTTCATTTCATCTAGCTGATCACAAATGCCGTAAGCCACCATCATGTCGTCCTCTGTCTGTTCAAAGTCTATGATGTCTGAGACCAGGCTGTGACCTGTGCGCTGCATGGCTGAGTTGGTTGCACAGGCGCTACAGATAGACTGCACATGTGACACACAAAAACGACATGAAGGCGCAGTATTTCAAGTCAGCTGTCAGCTTCTTTGTTGAAGCTTTGAAGCTGAGCTTGCATGGTTCACACGGTGCAATCAGCCAATGAGCACAAGACCTGTCGTTGGGCAGATGCAGGGGTACAAAGTAGATTAGGACCTTACATGTGAGGAGCTCATTGCCAGTGCAAGCCAGCACTTTCTGAATGATGCTTGGGCTCTGCCAAGAGCCGGAAGCATAGTTGGTGTGTCCAGAAGCTGGCATGCTAGCCTGCTCCCAATGGGCTGTGCCAGGACTGTGAACCCCCTCTGCATGGAGGTGACTCATGCCAGAGCCTGAGAGTGAGGCACTTGAAAGACCAGAGTGAAGATTTGCTGATGGTGGTTGAGCATGAGGTGATGCTAGAGATGCAAAGATGTCGCGCAGCATGAGCAAGTTAGCAATGCTATCCTGTACCAGGCTGAAGTCTTTGACATCAAGCAAGCCCTGAGTGGACTGTAGCCTTCTGAGCAGTTGTGGTATGTCTCTGGTCTTACGTAGGACGGCGTTGACTGACTTGATGATATCAGGAGCGTGCATGAAGAAGTGCACGGCATCTTGCCGCTGGTTGAGCACGTCCAGGTTGATGATTGGGCGCAGGAACCAAAGACGAAGAAGCCTGCGTCCCATGCTGCTGACACAGCTGTTCAGCATGCCAAACACACTGAAGCCTTCCTTGGACTGGCCGATACCCATCGCAGATGGGTGCCTGTCTTCCTGAAAGATTTGCAGAGCAAGCATGGAAGCTGAATCTACTGTCAAGAAGCCGTCCAGACTGATCTCTGACAGACCTTCCAAAAACATGGCAGCAGGCATGTCATCAGAATCTCCAGTTTGAGCCCGGGAGAGGTGGCCTTCCCTGTGCAGTATTGCTAAAAGAGCGCCAGCTGCACACACTTGTTGTGTTGCTGCTAGGTTGATGTGAGTGTTTAATAGATGCAGCCTGTCTGTGCCAGACATTGTAGCTGACACCCCTCTGAGGTGGATATTCTGCAGCAGTCTCAGTGCATGTTCCATTGAAAACAACGAGGCCTTTTCTATTCTGACTTGATGCTGAGCAGCCCCGGACGTTTCATTGAAGCTATCGCGCAGCTTGTCAAGGAAGAGCTTGTCAGACTTGCTGCTGGTATATATGGTAGACGGGTTTGCTTGCAGTTTGGCCAGCTGCAGCATTTGAAAAGCAAACGGCCCTGTTGCATCATCATGCGTTTGCATGACATGGACCTGCACGCATGAGCCGCGTGGGTGTGCTTTTGTCAGCGAAACCGGAACAACTTGCCCAACCATCTTGAGCTTACGTGCCCTGTCGCCTGATCAAGATAAGCGATTCCAAGTTGATTGGAGCTCCAATGGCACGTCATGTATGAACCGATGTCAGCAAGTTGCTCTGCATCGCTGGCGCTGCGGCTGTAAGCAGGACTATCGCTGGCGACGACCTGTTGTCTTCGGGACATCGTTTAAGGTGAACGAGTGTCACGGAGCATGGGCATATTCGTAGCCTGTCAGACCTTGACAGCTTTCTTGCGGGTCCGTTGTCCAGCATGAACTTTGCGTGTGTCGTCAGGACACAAATCAAACACAAATCAAACACTTCTGAGCTCCGAGCAGAGCTCCGAGACCAGATGTGCGTCGAGTGCACGGCTGAGTGCACAAGCCAAGACAGCCAATCATGGCTGGCCTTGTGAGGTCTTCCGGTTGTAACAGGACTACCGGGCCGTTTCGGTCATATGTTCTTGCCCACCGAGGCGCTTTTTCACACCCATAATTGAGACACATCTGTATCCCTTTGCACAAAAGTTCAGACTTTGATGTCCAGACACATAAACCATACATATACGTTCACACCTTGGTTGGCATGCCGCCATATTCCATCACATTGTCATACAATGGCTCATTGGGCCCTATGGGTTTGCTGGTGAGGATTGCACCCATGCATGCTGCAGCTGAATCTGTGGCAGCAAGGACGACAGCCCCAGGCATCTTGAAGATTTCAGTCCAGAAGATAGTTTCAGTGAGCTGCAGCAACCAGCACATGCCCTTTAATAGCTGAGCCTGAGTTTGTGGCAGTGGTCAACATTCAGCTGCAGTATAAAAAGGTCTGCTGACAGCAAGGCCACCTAGCACAGCACAGCACAGCACAGCACAGCACAGCACAGCACAGCACAGCACAGCACAGCACAGCACAGCACAGCACAGCACAGCACAGCACAGCACAGCACACAGTATGGTACTGGTACTTGTGTCTCAGGGATTGTGCCTGAATACCTCAGCGTCCTGTAGTTTGCTTGCGGGAGGCTGTAGCTAGACAGGCTGCACATGGTGGCCTGCAAGGGCATCATACATATGTCAGCCAACCAAAGCTGGCACCCAAAAGCCTGGCCTCTTGGCACTTGGTTTGAGCAACAGCAACAACGCAAACAATGTGCTTGCCCTGTTTTGCTCAGACGCACAGCTTGCTGTCTGAACACTTCAATGTTGTTTTTAAGCTGCATGATTCTGCTGTGCCTGCAGCTGCATGACAGCAGTCTCAGGGACTGCACCCCAGGACAGTCGTTGCAAGCCTGTATTTGCTGGGCCGCACCCTTGAAAGTTGTTGGGAAGATTGCCAACAAAACTGGCAGAAGCGATGGGTTTTGTCAGGAGATGGACCAGCTGTCATTAGCAGCATGACACAGTGGCTGAGTCAGTCCAGACCAGGCAGTCCTCCCAATTTTGCAAAATGAATACAGTGACATCCATGAGACGCACATGTTGTTAATCAGAGACCAGATTGCAAGATTCAGGTTTGCTAAGAAAGCCGTGTGAACGAATATAGTGTCTTGGCGCGTTGTTACAAGAGGCACAGAAGTGTCCCAACAACAGAGTAGTCATCAGGCCCACATGGCGCAGCTATTTTGTCTGATAGTCTGCTGCTCATAAGAATCTCACAGGTATGACTAATTGGTGACATCAATAAAATGTGTCCCTCAGCATCAAAAGCAACTTGAACTTTGCATAGGCAACAAAAGCTGATGAAATGGCCGTCACACTAATGTAAAACAAGATCATGCATGCTACAGAGCAAATATTGAAAACATTACACCTGATTTTTTAAACTCACTACGGAAAGGCTTGCCAAAAACGAAATTACTTTAAGCCAAAGACCTATCACACTGTGTGTGCGCTACATTGCCAGACCAGTGCATGGCCATTCTACCTACTGCTGACTTGAACTCAAAACGTGCGCATGTTTTGCACGTGAAATCAAGACTGCCGCTTGCATCAATTGATGAATGTAAAACGTGACTATGGTAATCTCTACCCAAATGTGTCTTGCCGCCAGGCACTGCAGCTGACCATACACACACAGCCTGCTATCTTTACCAACCTGCTACTCACATCCTCTCCTTGGGCAATACCCACAAAATTCAATCATCCAGCCTTGAATTATTAGCATGAAATGCCACAACTGAACTCTAAAAAGACAAACCTGGAGCTGCATTGGGCTTGAATCACCTCTACAGATGTTGAAGCTAGGCGTACACTCACATGATACCAGTACAAATACAGAACACCACCGTGACTGTTTACGTCAGCCATCATGTCATGCTACGGCTACGGCGGTGAAGAAAATTCCACTTTTGCGCACTTGTACAATCAGAACTGTGGAACTTGGAGCTTGAAAGTTTCTGCTGACCCAGATCTGAGGGAGATGTTGATACACGTGCAAAGGTTGTCTGTCCAGGAGCTAAGACTAGGCGACTGCTTAACATTGTCTCCAATTCTGGCGCACATGCCTCAAGCTCATCGGCATGAGCAGCATAGAAGCTCCACAAGTTGTTCATGGCTCTCTGCTGCTGCTGACTGCTGGGTGTTGATGCATCATAGATCTCCAACAGTTCTGTGAAGATATCTTGCACCTCAGCTGGTTCGTTGTCTTGACTCTCCATCTCGTCATCCTCATCAGAAGCAATTGAAGCATGTGAGCTGTGCACTGCCACTCCAGGGCTTGCCACTGAGTCACAGACACTCAGGCTGCTTCTGGTCAGGATGCTTGATTGTCCTGCAGATACATGGATGCTGAGCACCTCTTTCAATATGTAGTGTGTTGCTGCTAAGCTTAACATATGATGGCATAGGGGTCACAAGGCCTCACGATGAATTCTCACCAGAATCAAGGCTTCTACATGGCTGAAGGGCGTTTGCTATGGCGCCCATGCCTGTTGCAAGGCCTCCAATTGTGGTCACAGGGACCAACACCGCCCTCCCTCCGATGCTTACTTGCACCAAGTTCATGGTGCGCTGCTGCCGAAAACGCCTCAACGGCGTCGGGCTGCCACAAAAACCTTGCCCGAATGCTTCTGCTCTCTGTTCCACGTCGTAACAAAGCTGCTCTCAAGCCAATAAAAGACCAGAGAAGCGGACAACTGAGGGCACTGCGTGGCGGCAGAGAGGAGCTTGGGATGTGCAGGCCAGCAGCAACGCTGCAGACTCGCGCTGACGAGCGATGTTAAAACCTAACAGGTCTCAAGGTGAGGTGCCTCAACAGCGTTCCGTTGAGTAAGCTCGAACGGCGCTTCACTATATTGTACAGCCGTTTAAGTCGTGTTCAGATGCGAGGGTAGCGACGACAAGCGGACAGCGCACAAGGCGTCTGATCGCTACGCGGCGCTTGCGATTGTGAGGAGATGCTGCAAGCAAATGCTTCTGGCCCCAACGACGCTCGCTCGCAGTGTCTTTATTTCAAAACTACCAATGTAAGACTGCCGGACTGGGCGCTGATCATGATTCCTACTTTACGCTGCACGCGATTCGACGGCGTGTGCGAAATATAGTCCGTGCAATCGGATTACACTTTTAATTTCAATCTAAACAATCTGATGCAAAGCTTGCTGTGTGTGGTAGAGCTATCAGTCTGACACTGCCCTGCACACTGGGCCTACGGCGGGAGAATGCTTGGCAGCTTTTAATGATGCATGACATTAATGCAACATTGCAGTTTTTGCCTTAGATGCAGTTGCAGCTACAGACGTAATTCATGAGTGGAGCAATCCAAATTGCAATTGGGTCAGCATCATCCAGAAGGCATTTTGCCCTGACCAGATCGAGCTTGATGCCAATCAGCGTTGCTGCAAATTATAGGATCGTAGCACAAAGATACGATGCAGTCATGCCTGATGAGCTCGAGCAATTGGGCTGCTTTGTGCTAATGCCACCCCTGTTGATGCAGCTAGAGCAGTAAGTTGCATCAAGAGGCACTGCAATCACTTGTGGGGAAACATTGAGTGGCTTTATGTTGCAAATCCCTAAATGCGCAGATTGTGCACACAGCATGCGTGATATGACATCTACCGCATTGCGTGTGCTCCAGTCCAAACGTGCAGCCTACAACCAGCTTCCAGGATGATACCCTGGATCAGGCTACCGGACTAGGGTACATGTGACACTTAGACATTACCCAGTTCAGCTTACCTATCTCAACTGCAAAGCGTCGCACGACTGGCCCATGGGCACTTGAAGTGCCTGGCAAGCACAGTTTGTCACACAGCAGGAAGGAGCAACATGGCATCTGCACAATGGAAGCGTGCATGAACAATTTCTTGACACCCTTGCCAGTCTCTTGCAAAGTTGGATACGAATCTTACGCGATAGTCCCTGCAAACAGACTGTTTCATACCCCTGCCAGATGCTGTTGCTTTGACGCTGCGCAGCGAGGCAGTAGGCACCTATCAGCTGCAAGCCTCAGCAGGCAAGCCCTACCAGGTTTGTTTGATCTGATAGAGTAGATTGGTGTCAAACAGTGGACAGTTCTCAAGATCTACACACTCAAGCCTACCAACTTAGCCTAAGCCTACAGTCCAATACTATTCGGATGCACACAGAGGACAAGCGATTTTTGCATAGAGAAACATGTTTTCCTGCAGGATACATGCGTGGCTGATGCTACACCGTCTTCTATTGATACAGCTACTCTGTTTGAAGCTTGTTGTGAAGCACACAAGCCGTACTGCTAGCTGCGGCGAATGTGATGCCTCAATGCACTAACAAAAGACTTGCCCTCATGCACAACAGCAAAGAGGCTGAGGCTACAAAACATATGCAGCAAAACTTTGCACCCTGTATTGACATGAGTTGTTCAGAAATGCTGGATGCACTGACAAACGCCTATCATGCAGGGTATGATTTGTCTTGTGTACTACAGTGATACCCAAATATATGAGTATGACGAAAGCATGCCAGCCACAGCTGCAGTGACTGTTGATACAGGTTGGCAACTAATGATAGTTTAGTGGTGGTGCTGGACCTGCACAAAACGCCGCTTGGGTGTAGTTGACCACACAACAGAGCGTACCAAAGTATTGAACAGTACTGTCCTTTGGCTAGCTACTTCTTCAATTTCCGGCGGACTTGCAACCGGAAAGAGCGCAAACTGGAAAAGCTAGCCTGCGACAGCACGCCGGTAGCCGGGCTCAAACGCGCAGAGCAAGCGGCATCTGATGCCGCAGGCAGCAATAAATGCTTCTGACCGTGCCTGTCGGCAATGTTAGGCATGTAGAGCGACTGAAGTTTCACTTGTCACCTAAGCTGGAATCTGGCGTCCTTGGTAAGGGCGCACTGCAATTACGCAATCAGCCAAATACGAGTGAAGACAATGGCGTGAAGGGCGCCAAGCTGGAGTGGGAGTTTGCCTTTCGCGTTGGCACGGTGCCTTTCCCGGCTTGCTGGTGGGTCCGGTTGGGGAATCTCAATTGGGCTACTCAGCTGGGGTTCACTTCAGACTCTGGGATCTGCTCTGTGGTAATGTTCTCAGCGCTGACCTTGCTAACACTTTATGGGTAAAGGATCTGGCTGCGCAAGCTCAAAGACCGCGGGAGACGGGCCAAATCAGACGAGATCTGCATCGTCCGGCGTTCAGCAACCTCCGATAGCACAGCCAGCGGCAAGTCCGATCCCTCCATTCAACGCAACCCCTGTAACGATGTCGACAGCCGGAACAAGAAAGATCTATGTGATCTTTTACACGACATACGGCCACATCTACAAGTTGGTTGAGCAAGTCACCAAAGGTATCAACTCAGTGCCGGGCACTGAGGCAGTGGTGCTTCAGGTGAGGTACCATCCCCGCTTGTGGTGCTGCGGTGCGTTCAGTGACGTGCTTTGCTGACGCACGACGTTTGGGTTCTTGAAATTAAGCGTGTGCATCCGCATTTTATAGCACTGCCACTTCGTTGGGGCCGAGAACCGCATGCCTACAACCTGTCATGCATGCTCTTTCTCGTCACGTTATACGTCGTACTGTCGCAGGTACCTGAGACTCTTCCAGAAGGTGTTTTGGAAAAGATGCATGCCCCACCTAAGCCGGACGTCCCCATTGTGGATGTGCACGACCTCCCTTCTGCTGATGGCTTTGTCTTCGCCTTCCCCACTCGGTAGGCCTGCATCAGCTGAACAGGATCTCAACAGGATTTCATCAGCAGCTCATCTTGCTATTTTAGATGCCCTTGAGATAGTTGGTGGTTAACATCGCATCACGTCGCATCTTGCTCTGCAGGTATGGCATGCCGCCTGCACAGTTCAAGGCCTTCATGGATGCCACTGGTCAGCTGTGGCAGAGTGGTGCTCTTGTGGGCAAGCCTGTTACATTCATCACCAGCACTGCTTCCCTTGGAGGTGGACAGGAGGTCACCATCAGCTCCAGTAAGCCTCGCAGCCTAACACACACCTGACGACAAGATCAACAGCCTGGTGGCAAACCATTCCAACAACCTTTGCTGTGCAATGCAAAACCCTGCTTGACAAGCGCATCGATACTATGCGCAGCCCCAAAATTTGTAGTCCTTGGCTGTCATCACCACAGTGATAGATACTGCATCGTGTCAGGGTGCATCACGTGAGCAAACATAGACCAGCACAGCCTGACTGATCTGCTTTTTGTTCCACAGGCTTGCCATTTGTGGCAGCTCATGGCATGATCTGGGTGCCCCCTGGTTACAGCTTTGGTGAGCCCCTGTTTTCTCTGGATGAAGTGCGTGGGGGTAGTGGGTGGGGTGCTGGAACCTTTGCTGGCGCCACCGGTGCACGCCAGCCCACTCACACTGAACTGGAGTATGCCGAGCACCAGGTGAGTATATGCTGTGCTGCAGCCTGATCATTGTGTCCAAACAACTTTCTGTATCATGCATTGAGCATTGCTGCTGTAGCATTTAGCTAGGAGTCTGAAGCAGTTTCCGATCTGAATTTTGAGCTCAGTGCATTGGTATGCAAGGATGTATGGCGCATCCACAGCTGTGTGACAATGTATCCACATTGCTTGTGGAGTGTTACCCATGCTTTACTGGTTCCCTCATTTCTGCACATGCATCATCTTGTAACAGCATCATCTTTTAACAGCATCATCTTGTAACAGCATCATCTTGTAATAGCATTGCTTTGACTTGTGCAACATGTGTCTGCAGGGCAAGTACTTTGCTGGCAAGGTCAAATTGCTGTCAGCATGATCACAGCTTCCTGCTAAAGGGCAGTGAAGACCAATACAACCTTCAATTTGCTGGTGGCTTTGATAAGAGGGATGCAAGCAAAGTATTGTGCAGCATTTGCGTCAGAAAGCATTGCCAGTCTGTATAGTTAACCAGAGATGTGGAGCAGTGCAAAGTCGAATCTGCATGCAGGCGCAGGGGTGCTGTACTTCCGATATGTTTGCGTATGATGTAAAATAAGGTATCTTTGCGTTTTATGCCAGATAAGCACCTGGGGTTGGCAGCTCAATTTGTGACTTGAACATGTAACAAGACTCAGGCTTGACAACGGGAATGCCATCTCAAAAAGCACCTTCAGCATGAGGTGCATCTAATACCTGACAAATACAGCAGCGCGTTGATAGACCTGACACTCAACCATGCACTCTACCAACGGTGCAGGCTTTTACAGCAACATTGAAAGTGCAACAGCAAGGAGGTAAACTAAATCACAGCACAGCACGCGATGGAAGCCTAAGTCATAGACAATTTCACTCATACAACCCACCAGGGTTTGTTTGCATCACTTGGTCTATCTCTACAGCGACGGTGGCGCTTTGCAGCTGGACCATCGGTGCTAGCAGCTGCATCACTTTTGCATTCGCTGTTGATCTCTATCTGTCTTCTGACAGGTTCTACCAAGGCATCAGCATGCACATCAGCTCCTGCCGCATTGTACACTGCTGGCCTTGACTCACGACCATGACTGTGCAAAGCAACAACATGCTGTTGTGGGTTGTGCAACTCGTCTGCATCACTGGGCCGCTTCCTGCCAGCCTTCTGGGCACGAATGTGCTTGGCCTCAGTAAAAGTCTGACCAACTTCCACCTCTTGCTCAGGGCAAGACAAGGCATTTGTGCAAGATCGGCGACTCTTTTTTGCCTTCACCCCATCTTCTGCCTCCTGAACTGCTTTCCATTGCCTCTTTCCCCTGCCGGAGGTTGCTTGATGCTCAGGCAGTGCTTTCTGAAAGAAGGCTGAGGCTTGTGGCACACACTCACGAGAGGGGTGGAGCACCTCCTGCACAGCTTGGCTTTGGCGTCTTCTGCCCAAAGCGTGCACAGCGCTCTGCTGAGACTCTGCTGGGACTGCGGAGGTCTCACGTGATCCTGCTCTTGAAAGCTTGTGTGCTTGCTCTGTGTTGAGAGCATGCAGCTTTGACAACTTTGCCTGCTGCTGCTGCTGCTGCTGCGACAGCTTCTGCTGAGACAGCTTCTGGTTTGACTTCCTGCCTTGCTGCTGCTGCTGCTGAGGCTGATCCTCTGTGGAAGGATTCTCTGTGCAAGGAAGCTGCTGCTGTGGCTTCTGCAACTGCCGTGAAAGCTTCTGCCCTGAAGTGCTTGATAAGCTTGCAAGCTTTGCATTTTTGGCCGTTGATGCAGACTTGGCTGCTGGGGCAGGACTGCCAACAGCCCCTGCAGGCTTCAGGGCATGAGCTTCTGTGTCATTAGCCATACCTTCATCAGGCTCAAACATGGCCTGAATAGGCTCTGCTGCTGACATGGCCTGATTAGGCTTGTCTGTTGTCTGCAGCAGCGGTTGACTAGCCTGCACCTGACTGGACACCTGACTCATTGCCAAATCAGGCAGCATCATGTGACCACCTGTCACATGTTCCTGCCTGCTTTGCTGCCCGTGGCCCAACTGCCGACTTGCAGCTAAGCCGTGTGAACTGCTGCCGTCAGGAGACTGAGAGACATGTGATGGTGACACGTGTGACTCTTGCTGGGAGCTGTGATCCTGCTCCGGCTTGGGGCTGATCCAGGAGGGCAGATTGGCTCTGCCCTCCCCTGGTTGTCCCTGTTCCTGTTCAATCACCGCAGCTTCAGTGGAGACCTTCTGTTGAGAGGAACAATGCTTTTGCTGCTGCTGGTCCAGCTGCTGCTGATGCTGTGCAATCACAGGAGGTGATGGTGGGGCAGACGGCAGGGCCAGTTGGGGGGGACGGGTAGTGGTGGGGCGCTGGGGGAGGCCAGCAGCTATCAGAGCTTCAGACAGACTTGGCACAGGTGGTCGTACCTGCAGCAAAGTGAAGGTGATGTCATTGGGCTGCACAAGGTGTCTTTTTGGAGCCTGTTCTGTGCTGTTGCTGTCATATGCAGACACCCATGGAGCAACATGAGTCAAGGCCAGAGGGACTTCAAATGACAAAACTGCCGGCAAGACTTGCTCTCGACAAGTTCCACAATTCTTCTGTGCAAACAGCAACAGGAGGCCACAGCTGCTCATCTGCAGCTTGAGTGAGAAAGTTCATCGCAGTGATGCCGCATCAGGCTCAGCATCAAGCCCTAATGAACACAAAGTGAAATCACTTCACAGTGCTGCAACAGGAAGCAGCCTAGCTGTACAGAGCTTCCTCCAACAAGCTTTGACTGTACCATTGGTGTGGTGTGGCCATGCTGGGGATGCTGCCACACTGGGGATGCTGCCATGCTGGGGACGCCGCCATATTGGGGATGCTGCCATGCTGGGGACGCTGCCATGCTGGGGATGCTGTCATGCTGGGGATGCTGCCATGCTGGGGATGCTGTCATGCTGGGGACGCTGCCATGCTGGGGATGCAGAGGATGCTGCCATGTGATGCAGTTTAGTGATCAGCATACCTCAGAACCAGGGGTCATGTTCTCCAGTAGACGGGTCACCCCATTCCAGGCCCTCACCACCCCCGGGGTTTGCACTGCTCCTCGAGCCAATTCACCCAGGGTTTGCTGTAAGCCCTGTGCTAATTCTTCCCCAGAGTTCTGCTCGGCATCTTGTGCATGGCCTGGAGCTGGACTGTCCAAACTGTGTGTCGCTGCAGGAGCCGATTGATGCTGGGCATGCAGGGGGGAATTCCCCAGAGCTGGGGCATTGCCTTCAGAGTCTGAGACCAAGGGTGAGGATTGAGCATCAGCTAGGGTAGCTGTAGCAACGCCGTCTGCAGCTGCAGGAGGCGCCTGAGGTTGCCTGGCCACAGCTGCAGCAGGGCTGCCACCGCCAACAGGCAGCGCGTCAGCTGCTGCACACGCAGCATGAGGCAGGATCCCAGCATCTCTGGGTTGGGCCAGGGCGCCAACAGTGGCAGGAGCAGTTGTAGTTGGTCCATGCACTGCTGAGGGGACCCGCCTGGGGGTGTCTACTGGGTCATGTATGTCATGCTCAGCACGCTGCCCCTGCTCAGCATGCTGCGCCTGCTCAGCATCCTGCCCCTGCTTAGCACGCTGCCCATGCTCAGCATGCTGCCCCTGCTCAGCACGCTGCTCCTGCTCAGCATGCTGCGCCTGCTCAGCATCCTGCCCCTGCTTAGCATCCTGCCCCTGCTTAGCACGCTGCCCATGCTCAGCATGCTGCCCCTGCTCAGCACGCTGCTCCTGCTCAGCACGCTGCCCCTGCTCAGCACGCTGCCCCTGCTTAGTGGTGTGAGCGGAAGAGCTTCTCAGGCACCGGTGACTCAGCTTCGCTGATGATGGAAGCTGTTCCAGCAGCTGCTGTGCTGGCTTGGTGGTAGGACTGAGAGGCTGCTTGGGGGACAGACCCATATTTGGCCTTGGGGCTGCACACCCATGACTTGGCCCTAGCTGTGGTGGCGCCAGCTGAGAGTCAGACTCTGCAGGTGGCTCCAGCTTGGTCTGGGCAGCTTTGAGTGGAGACTGCTGCTGTACATTCAAGCTTGGCGGTGGCCGCCACAGCCCCAGCTGTGGTGGCTGTGCTGAGTGAAAAGGCCCCAGCTGGGGTTCTGGCCCTCTCAACAGAGGGTCACTTGGGAGTGGGAGCGTCCATGAGGCGCTGCTTGCCTGAATTGCAGGACTGGCTCCGATGGGCAGACTGACTGCAAGCTGCCTCCTAGGCTCTGGTCTGAAAGGCAAGCTCACCCCTATTAGGCTTCCAGCGGTGTGTAAGTCCAGAAAGTCCGTTGTGACAGCCTGCTCAGATGGCTCAGCAGAGCTGTGTGCTTTGCTCTGGGGCAGTTGCAGCGCAGGGCTCAAGCCCTTTAGGAAGGGGTGACTCAGGGCCTGAGCAGCTGACATGCGAGTCCGAGGATCATAGTCAAGCATGGACATGACTAATGAAGCCATGCTGGGATCCACTTTGGCAAGCTCTAGATGTAGAGGACTCGCCCTCTCATGCCACATCTTCAGTGGCCCTGCCTGAGCAGGGATGGAGCACATGGACCCTACCTGCTGCCCATGTGCCCAGCTGTGATTCTGGACAGACTCTGTGCCTTTGTGAGCAGATTGTTGAACAGGTGGGGCTGCTTGAGCCACCATGATAGGTGAGGCTTGAGCAGGTGAGGCGGGAGCAGGTGAGGCGGGAGCAGGTGAGTGTGAGCGCAGAGATGGTGGCAACGGCCCTAGCTGAGCTGTCATCTGCATTTGCACGCATTCAATCTGAGCATGTCTACAGGCACCAACACACGGAAAGGATGACACAGGCTGGACTGTTTTCAGGGCAGATAGTGCAGCGCAAATAAGGCCAACAGGTATGAGATGCATCAAAATGTGTGCTGCTGGTATCAGCGAAGGTTGGCAGCATGCATTGCAACAGTAAAGCTGCGTAAGCTAGCTGCCTGACAGGGCTGGAACACATGTGCATGAGCTGCAGGCAATTGGCTGGATCCGCATCACACAAATGTGAGATAGACAAAGTGTGAGACTACTGTGCGGGATGCTTTAACCATCACATAGACAGGATGCAGCATTTGGAAATGAAGAGGATACAGACATGCGCCATTTGGAAGGCAAAAAGGATGCAGACACGCACCGTTTAGAAGACAAAGAGGATTCAGACATGCGCCATTTGGAAGACAAAGAGGGTGCGGACATCCACCATTTGGAAGACACAGAGAATGCAGACACGCACCGTTCAGAAGACAAAAAATGCAGACACGCACCGTTTAGAAGACAAAGAGGATTCAGACATGCACCATTTGGAAGACAAAGAGGATGCAGACGTGCAGCATTTGGGAGACATTCAGGCAGTACCTGGTGCATCAGCTCAGATGTGGTGGTGATGGGAAACAATGGGCGCTGCAAAGCCACCTCAGCCAGCACGCATCCCAGGGACCACACATCTATCCCTGTCCCACATGCACCGCCAGTCAAGGCCTGTACAGGTCACACTAGAGAATTAGCATAGCTTGTGTGTGGACAAGCACACATGCTCATAGACAGTAATGTGATCAAACACAGGGAGAGCCTTGTGGAAGCAGGCAGTCTTTGGCCAGTTGATATTGAAGCTGATGTTGTGATTCTGAGATGGTCGGGTGTTGTCCTGCTGTAGTATTGCTGTACTGACAAGGTATTGCAGGGGCCAGAGCAGAGAGCAGAGAGCAGTGTTCCAAGATTGCATGATGCACAGTGTGCCAGCGCCAACAATGAGATGTGTGGTTCCAAGATTGCATGATACACAGTATATACGCCAGTGCCATCAGTGAAATGTGTGGAGCCCTTGGGCTCGTGCAACAAGCTCTGGACGCTGCATTTAACAGCATGGCATCAGATGCTGTTGTGCAGAAGGGACATTGCCCTTATGGGCAGACTATATACTGTTGTGCAGAAGGGACATTGCCATTGTGGGAGACTGTAGACTGTACCTCTGGGGCTCTGAAAGGTAGCGTCTGCATCTCAAAGCTGATCCTGGAGGTGTCAGTCCCAGTTGGGCTGAAGCAATTGCCCAGGTCAATCAACTTCACACCAACGTTGCC